>TARA_B110000438_G_scaffold70354_1_pt1 | contig 10888 bp, 9 predicted proteins | sample TARA_B110000438 | Tara Oceans TARA_B110000438 (sample SAMEA4398413) | marine metagenome | biome: Polar Biome; feature: [MES] marine water layer (ENVO:01000295) within the mesopelagic zone...; material: water (ENVO:00002006), including particulate matter (ENVO:01000060) such as......
GTCAACCAAGAAAACTGTTCCATTTGAAGGTAAACTTGCAAAACTATACGTTAATTCATCTCCATCAATATCAGTTGCAGTTAAATTAAAGTTTATAGGAACATTCTCATCTGTAATTTCTTTTAAATTTTGAGCTATCGGAGCATTATTACCTGCTATTTGAATTTCTAAATCATCAATAGCCCAACCCCATCTAGTAACAGCTTCATCAGAATAAAGTTTAAATCTTATTTTAACTGTTTCACCTACACTAAAATGTGGAGCAAAATTAATTGATCTTTCTTTAAATAATGATGATGAACCACTTCCTGAAACTGCAGATTTCCAAGCATTATCAGCATCTGAATCATACCTTGGAGTAAGTTCAACAACAGTAGCAAAATTGTCTTTAGAAGCTTCAACTACTACATAATCCCATAGATTACTTCCTGTACCAAGCTCAACCAAAACTACTTCTTTGAACTTAATAGAAGGAACTGAATTATTTACAATTATAGGTACATTAAGTGTTGCATAGGCAGTTACATTCGCACTGTATGGATGAGGAGTGTTATGTAAAATATCTTCATCAAATCCACTATTATTACCTATAACAAAATTATCTAAACTAAAATTATCTTCAGGTAAACCAGTAAAGTTTGTTTGAAAAGAATTTTGAGGATCTAAATTTATAACTTCAACAATGGTAATTGGCTTAATATTAGAGTGTAAAAGTTTTCCATCAATATAACCTATACCTTGTAAATCATATGTACCATTTATACTTAATGACAAAGTCATAGTTTTATTACCACTATTTAAGCCACTAGTGTATGAAAACTTTCTAACCCCATCTTGAGTTAATTGAATAGAATCATAGTTATCCCTTAGATTAAAAGACATGTTAACATCAGCTCCACTCTGAACAACATTTAATAATTCAGGAGCAATTCCACTAATAGGTTTAGGCGAAAAGCTAACTAAATCTGGAATAGTTGCCGTCCAAATCCCCCTTCCATGTGTTGCGATGACTATTTGACCTTGATCTTTTATTTTTAAATCCCAAATATTAACATTTGGTATTTCATCAACTAAATTCCATGATAATCCACGATCTGTAGATTCAACTAAACCAATATCAGTACCAGCCCACATAATATCTGTATCATATGGCATAACAGCAAAAGAATATACAGGTACATCAGGAAATCCTCTTGTCGATTTTCCTCCCGAAAATCCAGTAATATCTGTCCATGTTTGACCTAAATTATTTGATTCAATTATTTTTGCTTGATCTTTACTACTAAATAATACATAAACTGTAGAATCTTTTGTTGGATGGGTATATATTCCAGATAATGTTCCAGATTTTGCAGAAGCATATCCTGAAACAGGGTTAAATGATGCTCCATGATCAGTTGATAAGTATAAATCCCCGTAACCACCAGTCCAAACATATCTAGGATTAGCAATTGAAACTTCAATATCAGAACTTGCCCAAAAACCAGGATTTCCACCATTTAAAGGAGTTAACTGAAACGTATTAGCAAAATCAAATGATTTCCAAACACCAGCTCCTGTAATCATATAAATATTATCAGGATCTTGGTAAGATGTAGAAACCCTAGAAACAAATTGTCTAGATCCTGTAAAAATACCACCAAAATATGACCAAGAATTACCTCCATTAGTACTTCTAGAAAGATGATTATTTTGAGATCCTCCAATCATTTTATTTGGATTTGTCCAGTGAGTAACAACCTCAAAACCATCACCACCTAATTCTTCAGTATAATTTGTAGTGGAAATAGCATTAACACTATTAGGTGAAAGCCATGTTCCATTATCTTGCATACCACCAATGTATTGCTGTTTGCCTTTTACTTTATCAGCACCATAAAATTGTGATGTTCTATAACCTCGATCTGCTTTTCTAAAATCTCCCTCATTCACGCCAGGATCTAAACTAGATACAGAAACAACTACCCCACCATCATTACCATTTAAAATTCTAAACTTTCCTCCGCCATCTTTAATAACATCTAAAAATTGTTGATCTGGATGAACTCCACTAGAATAAGCAAAATTAAACCTATTTATTCCAGTAAAATCCCCATAAGCATCAGACATATATGAACTTACTTTTGTTTTATTACCAAAATCAATAGTAAATTTCAAAAGATTAGTTCCACCAGCATAAACTATATTATCAGTATAAGGATTAACAACCAAACAGTTATCATACCACCCCTGAGCATTTAACCAAGAATCATTTGATCCATCACTATTACTTATCATTGTCCAAGTAGTACCACCATTATCTGTGGCAGAAAGAACTGATCCAAAAGAATTATCAACAACACCAGCATACACCTTATTAGGATTAGTATGAGAAACGGCTAATTCCACCCTTCCAAATGAAGTACGTAATTTCGAAGTAGCATTCCAAGTAGCTCCAGCATCGGTAGATTTAACTACACCTACACCATTAATAGCTGCATACTGAGTATTAAAATTGCTTGGAGCATATACAATTTGCTGAATTGTACCACTTCCTGAATAAACTTGAGACCAATTAGAACCCCCATCTGTAGATCTATATATTTTACGTGAAGCACTTGCTATAACAAGATTAGAATTAGTAGGGCTTACTATTAACCTACTCACACTAGTAAAATCAGTATTTAATTCTCCTGAAACAAGAGGTGTAATATTTGTCCAATTTAAACCACTATCTGTACTTTTAAAAACACCACTTCCATCAAGAGCATTTAAAACACCAACCCAAGCCTCCCCTGTTCCAGCATAAAGAATTTCAGGAGCTGCTGCTGACTGAACAAGTGTAACTATATTAATATTTTCCATTTCTGTTGATAAATTGGTCCATGTTAATCCAGCATCTGTAGTCTTCCATACTCCCCCACCAACGGAAGCAGCATACCAAGTATTACCACTTGCATCAACAACATCAACCACTATAGCCCTAGTTCTACCAGGAACATTATTAGGTCCCCTTTCAGTAAAAGTTGCTGCTGCTGCTGCTGAAGCTCCATATGAAGTATCACCTTGATTGCTAATTATGTTAGAATTAGATCTAGATTTCATAATTTTTAAAGCTTTTTCTCTATAACCATAGCTATACGATTTTCTAACTTCAGCAAAATATTTTGTAAATTCTTTAGGGTCATCATAACGATCTTGAGTATAAGAATTTTCATATTTAGAACATGAAAAAGTGATTATTACTAGTAAAAAAAATGGGATAAAAAAGTGCTTTTTTGACATAGTTTAATTTTTTTTATAAAGATAAAAAAAATTATAGAACAGTTATGTAACCTTGGTTATAAATATCACCTACCATATATTTATAATTATATTTATTTAAAAATTTTATAACAAAATTTTTCATTTGATTAGAATTGCCAGTTATAATCTTAAACGGAGGAGTATTAATAAAACAAAAATCTTCGAGTTTATCATGAATTTTCTCATGTTTAACTCCATGTAAATCAAGCTTTAATTTATCATTATTTTTATGTTTAGACATAATTATTTTGTTTGTTGATATAATAATAAGCTATCAATAACATGTTCATATATTTGATCAAGTTCTTTAGGTTCAAAAAAGTAATATGAAAAACTCTCTCTATAAATCTTATCGTCAATATTATATTTATTAAATATTTCTTTTTCTTTTTGATTATAAAATACCAAAGATGAGTCTTTACTAAGATTTAAATTATCAATAGTAATTTCTAAAATATGCATATCGATTAATATTTCAACTAAAATCTCTTTAGATAATAATTTTTCATCTAAAGGACTAGAGCAAGAAATAATTATAAAAAATGTTAAAAAACACAAATACTTAACCATTGAAGAACACTTTAAAAGTCATTATTCTAAATTTATATTTTAAATATACTTTATTGTGAAAGAAATTTTAAAAAAAGTTAGAAAATACGAAATAGAAATTAGAAAATTTCTAAATAATTCAAGTCAAGGAAACTACTCATCCATTTTTAAAGGAACTGGATTAGATTTTGATGATTTAAGACCTTACCAGTATGGCGACGACTATAGATCTATCAATTGGAATATATCAGCAAAAGAAAATAAAACATTTATAAATACATATAAGGAAGAAAAGGAACAATCTGTTTTTTTTATTTTAGATGTAAGCAATTCTCAAAATATTGGTAGAAACAAATTAAATAATAAATTAAATATTTCTAAAGAAATATGTTCTGTACTAACTCTATCTGCAATTCGAACAAACAGTCAAGTAGGATTAATCTGTTTTTCAGATGAAAAAGAGTTGTTTTTAAACTCTAAAAAAGGAAATGCTCACGCATTCAATATAATTAATAAATTATATGACCTTAATACAAATTCCCCTAAAACAGATATAAATAAAATGATCAATTATTCAATGCGAGTAATAAAAAAGAAAAGTTTAATTATAATAATTAGTGATCTTTTAGATAAAAATTTTATGAAATCAATAAAATCCATGAATAATAAGCATGACTTAATAATATTACACTTATATGATGAAATAGAGAAGAAGATTCCAAGATTAGGTCTTATACAATTGGAAGAAAATGAATCTAAATATAAAAAATGGATAAATACTTCATCTAAAAGTTTTCAAAACACAGTAAAAAAAACATTTTCAATAAAACCAGATAGTATTAAAAAGGAGATGAATAAAATAGGTGTAACATTTTTAAGCATTGATACAAAAACAAATTATGTAAAAGATTTAGTTAAATTATTTAAGTATAGAAAAATAAAAAAATGAAATATTTTAATTTGTCATTAATTTTATTATTTCCTGTTATCTCTTTTGCCCAAGAAATTAATTATAAAGGATTTTTCAAAAAGGATAAAGCAAGCATTGGTGATACTATTTATTTCATATCTATAATAAAATACCCTAAAAATATTGAGATAATACAACCTGATTCCTCTTACAACTATAAAAGCTTTGAGTATATAAATAAAATAGTTACTCCTTCATATAAAATGGATGAAAAAATAGTAGATAGTACTATATATCTAATTAGAACATTTAATTTTAATTCTATCCAATCATTAGAATTAAGTTCTTATATCATTAATAATGGAGATAGTTTAGTAATAACTTCAAATACTGACTCAATTAGTATTAACAATCAAATTACAGCTATTGATCAAAGCTTAAAAGTAAAATACAATACTATATATTCTAAGATTCATAGTTTAATCAATTATATAAACATCATAACAATATCATTAATCATTATATCAATAATAATAGTTGTATATATATTATTTGGAAAAAAAATTAGGACTTATTTTAAAATAAGAAAATTAAACAAACAACTAAAAAAATTTATTTTTGAATATAAAAGTCAGTTATCTAAATACAGAACAAATAAGTTAAAACACGAACTAGAAAAATTACTTATTATATGGAAAATTTATATGGAATACACTTCAAGTAGACCATACCTATCAAGTACTACCAAAGAAATTCAATTATTCAACAAAGATATAAAAACGATAAATTCTCTTAAAATAATTGATAAAAAAATTTATTCTAATGACAATAAAGCACTAGAATCAAAAGATATAAATAACTTATATAAAGAAGCTAAAAAAAGTTTTGATAATAAATTATATGAAATAAAAAATGGATAGCATATTTCCAAATAATTGGTTTTCATTAAAATGGTTTAATATTTTTGAACTTTTTAATTATGAATGGGAAAATCAATCAATATTACTTTTAACCTTATTAATTCCATTAATATTAATAATAAATTATTTTATTAATAAAAATAATTTTATTGAAGTAAGCATACCTTCATCTGACTTAAAAAAATATAGATTTTCATTTCTTAGGCTAATTCCAAATACAATTTTTCTTCTATCAGTAATTTTCATTATAATTAGTTTAGGAAGACCACAAAAGTCAAATGAAAAAGTAGAGAAATGGTCAGAAGGAATTGATATAATGCTTGTAGTTGATATAAGTGAGTCTATGCAAATTGAAGACTTTAAGCCAAATAGATTAGAATCAGCTAAAAACGTTGCAAAAGAATTTATAAATGGTAGATTTCAAGATAGAATTGGTTTAGTGGTGTTTTCTGGAGAATCTTATTCTAGATGCCCTTTGACTACAGATTATATACTTTTAAATGAATATGTAGATGAAATATCATTTGATTTAATTTCTTCTAGAGGAACAGCTATAGGTAGTGCTATTGCTATTGCAACAAATAGAATGAGAGAGTCTACATCTAAAAGTAAAATAATGATTTTATTAAGTGATGGAGATAATACAGCAGGAAATATTGATCCTAGTACATCTGCACAAATAGCTAAAGCATATGGAATAAAAATATATAGTATAGCTATAGGAAAAAATGGCAAAGTACCATTTGGAAAAGATTATTTTGGAAGGACTAGATATGTTGAGAATTCATTAGATGAAAAAAATCTAAGAGAAATAGCAACAATTACTAAAGGAAAATTTTATAGAGCCTCAAATAACACATCTTTAGAAAAAATATTTGAAGTTATTGACGAATTTGAAAAATCTGAAATAAAGGAAAATAGGTATAAAAATACCGTTGATTATTATCAATATTATTTATTATGGGCAATTGTTTTATTCTTAATTTACATCTTAATAAAATCTACATTTCTTAATAATATAATTAAAGATTAATGAAAAAATTTCTTGAAAATAAAAATTATACATGCGTAGCAGTAAGTAAAACAAAACCAAATGAAAAAATAAAAGAATTATATGATGTGGGATTTCGTCATTTTGGTGAAAATAAAGTTCAAGAAATGGTGATTAAAAACAAAAACCTCCCAAATAATATTTTTTGGCATATGATAGGGCATTTACAAAGTAATAAAGTAAAAATGATTGTACCATTTGTTCATCTAATTCATAGTGTTGATAGTATAAAAATTCTTTCTAAAATTAATAATGAATCGAAAAAAATTGAGAAGAAAACAAAATGTCTTATTCAAATTAATATTTCTAATGAAAAATCTAAATATGGGTTTTCAAGAGATGAGATAATAGATTTGTTTTTAAATAACAGATTTAACGAATACAAAAACATAGAAATAAATGGATTAATGGGAATGGCTTCATACTCAGAAAATAAAAATTTAATAAAAAATGAATTTAGAAGTTTAAAAAAGATTTATGAAAGCATTAAAGCTAAAGAGAATAATAAAAATAATATAGATTTTAAAATCATATCTATGGGAATGAGTGGGGATTATAAAATCGCATTAGATGAAGGAAGTAATATGATAAGAATAGGATCTTTACTTTTTGGAAAAAGAAACTATTAAAAGAAGTCTTTTAATTGTTATCACAATTTATTATAATAGCAAATTAAATTACTAAAAATGGACAAAATCAAATTATATAAATACTTAACTCTTGTTTTAGCATTAGGTTTAAGTGCATATCTGATAAACAGTATTAAGTTTAGTATTGATGAAGAAACAAGAATATCAAATGCTGAACAAAAAATAATTAACAAGTTAAAAATGATTAGAGAAGCTCAAATTGCTTTTCGAAATGTAAATGGTAAGTATACAGATAATTGGGATTCTTTAATTAATTTCATTGATTCTGGTCAAATTTTTCTTATACAAAGAAGAGAAGAAACAAAATTATTAGAATATGGTGCAGAAGAAACAATATTATTTTTAGATACACTTGGAAGTATATCTGTATTAGATTCATTATTTTCAGATTATCCAAATTTTACATCTAATTCTCTAAAATATGTTCCTGGATATGATGATATAATTTTTCAAATGTGGGCAAGTGCAATTGAAAAAGGTGGAGTTTTAGTTAATGTTGTTGAAGTAAGAAATCCTAAACCAATAGATCCCGATAGAAATGAAGCTGAAGAAGCTAATATTCATAAACCTCTTAGGTTTGGCTCTAGAACTAGTATCACAACAGCTGGAAACTGGGAATAAATATTAATAATTGACAATTAAAGAAGAAGATAAAACTGACTTAATTATTCTTAATTACAATAATTACAATTACTATTTTTTGTTATTTATAAATAAATCAAAAAATAATAATTTCATTTTTAAAAAAATTCTAAAAAAAAGTATCCATAATTATCTAAATAAAAAATGGAATACTATAACACTAATTGAAACAACAAATAACTTTATTTTAATTCCCGAAGAAATTTATCAAAAAAAAGACGATAAAAAATATTTAAGTTATATAACAAAAAATAATGTCAATAAAATAAAAAAAAATTTAAGTAATAAAATAATATGTTTGTTCAAATCAAACGATGATTTTAATTCAAAATACAAACTCACCAATAATTTTCACATCTTTTATAAATTAAATGAAGAACATCTCAAAAAAGATAACAATGATTTTAATTTAAATTTATTTTTAGGTGGAGATAAAATTATAATATCACTAAATAAAAATAATGAATTGTATTATTACAACCATTTCAATATTAAAAATGACTATTTAAAATATTTAATTATCATTTATAAAGAATATAATTTAAATCAAAAGAAAAATTTGATTACAATTACTTCTATTTATTATAATGAAGCTATTAATTTGAAAAAAAAAATAAATAAATATTTTAAAAAAATATCTATTATAAAAATAGAAGAAAGTAATATTTTAAACCTAAAAAATAATCTTGAAAGATAAAATAGCAATATTTCCTGGAACTTTTGACCCATATACACTTGGCCATCATGACATTGTTTTAAGAGGCTTAAAAATTTTTAATACTATCCATATAGCCATAGGTAATAATCCAACTAAAAAAAGGTACTTTGATGTAGAATTAATTAAAAATAAAATTAAAAATCTTTATAAAAATGAAAATAAGATTAATGTTATATCATACAATGAATTAACCGCTGAAATTTCTAAAAAACTAGATGCAAATTTCATTTTAAGGGGTTTAAGAAATACAACAGATTTTGAATTTGAAAACTCTATTTCTCAAATAAATAAAGATTTAAATAAAAATCTTGAAACAATTTTTCTAATCACGTCTCCAAATTTAGCACCTATAAGCTCCTCAATAATTAGAGATGTTATAAAATATGGAGGTAATATAAATAAATACTTACCTTATGATATAAATTAAATCTTATGAAAAAATTAATATTAACCTCTTTTTTAATTATAATTTTTATTAATTCATATTCTCAATCTACCAACAAACCAATTCTTCATGGTAAAAACTGGATTGCCATAACTGGTAAACCTCTTGGTGCAACTGCTGGTTCGATGATATTTCAAAATGGTGGGAATGCTATAGATGCTGCGTGTGCAATGGTAGCAGCAACTGCTACCATGTGGGATGTATTGGGATGGGGAGGTGAAACACAAGCATTGATATATCATCCTAAGCTTAAAAAAGTAATAGGTATTAACGCACTTGGAGTTGCTCCAAGTGGAGCCACACCAGAATTCTATAAAAAAAAAGGATATGCTATCCCTCCTAAATATGGTCCACTTGCTGCTGTAACACCTGGAACTCCAGCGGGTATAATGACAATGTTAGCTGAATATGGAACAATGAGTTTAGAGCAAATTCTTAAACCAGCAATGGAAATGGCTAAAGGATATCCAATTGAAGCTCAAACAGCAAATTCTATAGAAAGAAATAAAGATGAAATAAAAAAATGGAAATATTCTAAAGATATATTTTTAACCCATCTAGGTGAAGAAAGAGAAGCTCCAAGAGAAGGTGAAATATTTAAGCAATTAGATTTACATAATACATTATCTAAATTAGTTGAGACAGAAAAAAAATCTTTAGAAAAAGGAAAATCTAGAAAAGAAGCAATATACGATGCCTATAAAAGATTTTATGAAGGAGATATAGCAAAAGAAATTGCTAGATCAACTCAAGAATTAGGTGGTTTGATTACCACCAAGGATTTAAAAAATTATAAAGTTTATATAGAAGAACCACTTAAAACTAGATATAAAAATATTGACGTATATAAACTAACTACTTGGGTTCAAAGTCCAGTTCTTCTTCAAAGTTTAAATATGATAGAAAATTTTGATGTGAAATCTATGGGTTTTAATTCATCAAATTATATACATACATTATATCAAGTTATGAATTTAGCATTTGCAGATAGAGATTTTTATTATGGTGATCCATACTTTGAACCGAAAGAACCAATTAATGGATTACTATCTAAAAAATATGCAAAAGATAGGATAAAATTGATTTCTGAAAAAAACAACAAAAAAATAAAACCAGGAAATCCATATGAATATCAAAATGGAGATAATCCTTTTTTGGAGTATTTAAAATCTTGGAAGACTTATAACAATATTGATGATATAAAATCATCATTTGATATGAATCATAATATGAGTTCAATTAATGATTTTTATGAATCTTTTCATATAGGTACAACAACAGTTCAAACTGCTGATACTTCTGGTTGGATTGTATCAATTACACCTAGTGGTGGATGGGTTCCAGCGGTTATTGCTGGGGAAACAGGAATTGGATTAAGTCAAAGAATGCAAAGCTTTGTATTAGATCCAAAAGATGGACCATATAATGTACTTGAACCTGGAAAAAGACCAAGAGCAACATTAACACCTTCTATAGCATTAAAAGATGACAAACCTTTTCTATCATTTGCTGTACAAGGTGGAGATACTCAAGATCAAAATCTATTACAATTTTTCTTAAATATGGTTGAATTTGATATGAATGTTCAAGAAGCATGTGAAGCTCCAAACATTAACAGCTTTCAAATGAGAAGTTCTTTTGGGTTTCATGATAATATGCCTGGGAACTTACTGTTACATGAAAGTACTCCCCCATATGTAAGAAATGAACTAATTAAA
>TARA_B110000438_G_scaffold120274_1_pt1 | contig 10886 bp, 6 predicted proteins | sample TARA_B110000438 | Tara Oceans TARA_B110000438 (sample SAMEA4398413) | marine metagenome | biome: Polar Biome; feature: [MES] marine water layer (ENVO:01000295) within the mesopelagic zone...; material: water (ENVO:00002006), including particulate matter (ENVO:01000060) such as......
AATACAAATCGCCCAACAAAAAAAACTACTCCTAATCCAGCCGCAATACTTTGACTAACGAATAAGCCAAATAACCATAACGAAGGAAGAAAAATAACCAACTGCTCAAGAGTATTTTGATGGACACGGTAATGCCGTTCAAATATTACATTACCAGATATGGCTGGAGCCTTAACGTTATATTTGCCCCGAGCTTTACCGACTTCGATGGCAAAATACATCGCTTGAGCTAATAAAAAAATCGTAACAATAGCAATCAATTCCATGACTTAACCTCTATAAATATAATGTATAATAACCATACTATTATATACATAATCATATATATCGATATACCAATTATAAATGAAAAAATATTATAGGGCTTACCTAATTAATCATAATCAAGCACTAAAGGAATAAGACTGATCTAATGTCAAATGTAAATTTAAAACGTCGTTTTATGTCAATAATTTATGACAGTTTATTAATTTTATCTATTATGGTTATCGGAACCCTTCCTTTTATCGCTATTCGTTATGGAGAGGCTGTAGAATCTAATTCCAATTACTATCAATTTACTTTATTTATGATTATTTATTTTTTCTTAGTCGGCTTTTGGAGCATTTCTGGCAGGACCTTAGGTATGCAATCCTGGGGCTTACGTCTTGAAACGCTCGATGGCTATAAACCTAATATTATTCAATGCAGTATTCGTTTTTTTGCAGCAATCGTCTCTTGGTTACCATTTGGTTTGGGTTTCTGGTGGCAGCTTTTTGATAAACAAAATCTCACTTGGCACGACCGAATTTCAAAGACTAAAATATTTTATTACCCAAGAAATTAGATATCAAGGTCGGTGTGCATAATTTAATTTAAACAACGTATAAATGCCTAATAATAATGGTGGTGTCCAGGCAGTTAATATTGGATTCATGTTATACACTTGGCCATAATTAAAAATCAGTTCGCTCATCAAGAAATAAACTAAGCCAATCACTAAACCTATAGTCAGTCTTGCACCGGCCCCTGCCTCACGAAGCGAGCCAAATACAAAAGCTAGCGCAAGCATAGGCATTAGAATAATGGTTAATACGGAAGATATTCGTGACCAGAGTTCAATTTCATATCGGCTTGAGAAAAGATCATTTTTCTTTAAATAGCCTACATAACCAATCAACTCCCTAATTGATAAGCTTATTGGTTTTACGAGAGTAACCCCAAGTAAGTCACTATTTAATTCAAATGATTCATTGATAGTTTGCGATGAACTAGTAACCACTTGATTCTTTTCAAAACGTGTTTCTCTGAAATTATTCAATACCCATTCTTCATTCCTATCAATCCCAGAATTTTCTGCAACTGCTATTGATTTCAGAGAGTTATCATCATTGAATCGAAATAAATAAAGACTACCAAAATCGTACTCTGTATTCACTCTCTCAAGATGCAATATAGTCTGGTCATCTTTTACCCATACGGCGCTACCAAAATCCGCGCCTTGACTATCATAGCGTGCTTCATCACGCATATTTCTAGCGTAATAATCTAAAGATGGACCAATAAATTCACCCATGAGAATAGAAAATAAAACAATAAAGAGTCCACTCAAACCGACCATCTTTAATATCTTTCTGGTCGATACACCCGCTGTCTGCATAACTATTAACTCACTGTTTGTCGCCAGCAAGCCAAGGCACAAAAGAGATCCAATTAGTGTAGCAACCGGGAGCATCTCAAATGACAGTTGTGGCAACCGTAGTAAAGCAAATAAGAATGCTTGAAGCACTCCATATTCTCCTTCGAGATTTCCTAACTGACTAATAAATTCATATAAGGCAGTAATTGATAAAAGCAACATTAATACCAAAAAAGTACTTTTCAAGATGGATCTAACTAGATATTTTGCAAGAATACTCATTTTAAATAACTGAACTTATTTAAAAATCGACGAAGAAATCTTTTTTCTTTTATCACGATTACCAATATTACACTCAGCATTATGAGGTGCACCCACCAAAGGCCAAGACGATAATCAATCAAATCATTCTCAAGCCATGATCTTCCAGCTGAAAGCAAATTAAAATATATAATAAACGTAACTATACCAATAAATATTTTATTATATTGACCTTGTCTTGGCTCACTTTTACTCATTGGTATAGCCAACATCACAAGTATTAATGTAGAGATAGGCACCCCTATTCTCCAGTGAAATTCGGCATTCTTTTCTTTATTTTGAAAATCAAAAAGCTCACTAAACATCATGGTTTTCACGTTAATATTTGGCTGAATAATTTCAGGTAATACATAGGGTATGCCATGCTCCTCAAATTCCATAATCGTATAATTGGTCGTTCCAGGCTCACCTATATAACGCTTTCCATTATATAGTACAAAATAACGTTGATTATCATCCCCCGATTCACGCTGATCACCACGCTCAGCAACCACAACTTCTATTCCTTGAGCTTGTGTTGAAAATTGAAAAAAAACATTTTTTAATTCGCCATCTTCATTAATCTCTTCTGCGTATATAACGGTTCCAAGGCCATCATCAACAATAAACCTTCCGGGCTCAATACTATCAAGATCTATATTACGACGAGCCTCCGTATTAATTTCATCAATCATCATTAATGCTTTTGGGCCAAAATCTATCGTCACCCATGCCGCAAGAAAAACTAATGGTAATGTCAAAAATAAAATGGGCCGATAAATACCAGACATACTGACCCTACAAGCTAACAGCGCTGACATCTCACTGTTTGCATAAAGACGCCCTAATGCCATCAATATAGATAAAAATAATCCAATAGGTATCAAAATGGTTAAATATTGCATTCCAGTAAGTGTTATTAACTCAATGATTGCTTCTTTTGGTAATTTATCTTTTGCCACGTCTCCTAAAATTCTAGCAAATTGATTGGTAAGCAATATACACAACAGCGCGACAGTCACAGTAAGCCAGGTTCTAAAGACTTCTCGAAAAATATATCGATCGATGATTCGAAACATAAATTACATACTTCTTTATATTATAAAAATATTCCAGTTAACTTATACTGCATTCATAAGTTAGACTAACGTTTTTTGTACCCGTGTCAAACACAATACACACCTTAAAGAATGCAATATCATTATTTACATAGATAGGAAAAAACCATGAATTATATGACCTCCACGGAATCTGCATCAAAAATCTCAACGGATTGTTTAATTGTAGGAGTATACAAAAATAATAAGCTCAGTATAGCCGCACAAGATATTGATAAAAATTGTGGTGGTTTTATCCTAAAACTACTTCAAAATGGTGATTTACTCTCAGGATTGGGTGAACACAAAATATTTCATTCTGTAAAAAATATAAGTGCAAAAAGACTCTTAATCGTGGGTCTTGGAGACAGGAATACCTTTGGTATTAATGAATTAAAAAAAGCAAATGAAGCATTAACTATAGCTATTCGTAACTGCAAATTAAAAAGTATTGCTAATTACTTGACGCTGGAAACTAAGGATAATGCCGATAGTTGTTTTATTGCAAGACAAAGCATTGAACCATTTTTAAATAATCTATATCAGTTCAATGAGATGAAATCTAAAGCTCGTAATTATGCGTGCTCCCCTAAAAAAATAATAATCGCGGTAGATAAAAAAACTAATATAAAAAAAATAATATTGGCATGCGAACAAGCTGATGCAATCTCTAAAGGTATGAATATAGCCAGAGATTTGGGGAATTTTCCTGCAAATATTTGTACACCATCTTTTTTAGCAAAAAAATCACAAGAAATTGCTAAATCTTATTCAAATCTTTCGACAAAAATTTACGATGAAAATACCATAAAAAAACTGGGAATGCGTTCATTTTTATCTGTAACCGCAGGGTCAAAGGAGCCGGCAAAACTTATTATAATGCAATACAAAGGAGCCGGCTCAAAAGCACCTTTAGTTTTAGTTGGAAAAGGAGTGACTTTTGATACTGGAGGTATATCAATAAAACCCAGTGCAGCAATGGATGAAATGAAATATGACATGTGTGGAGCAGCTACAGTCATTGGAACAATCACTGCCGTTGCACAATTACAATTACCGATTAATTTAACGATTGTGATACCTGCTTGTGAAAATCGCCCTAGCAGTACGGCTACTCTTCCAGGTGATATTGTTAAAAGTATGTCTGGACAGACCATCGAAATATTAAATACGGATGCTGAAGGCCGGTTGATTCTTTGTGATGCTCTTACATTTGCTGAGAGATTTAAACCAAAATATATTATTGATGTAGCCACATTAACCGGTGCTTGTGTCGTTGCACTTGGGCATCATCGTACTGCTGTAATGAGTAATTGTGATGAATTGAGCAAGTTAATAATAAATGCTGGGGAAAACTCCTTAGATCGGGCCTGGGCCATGCCCATGGGAGATGAGTACGAAGCTCAGCTTAAAAGTAACTTCGCTGATTTTGCAAATATTGGTGGTGGTGGTGGTGGATCAATTACTGCTGCATGCTTCCTTGGAAAATTTACTAAAAATATGAAATGGGCTCATCTTGATATTGCTGGAACTGCTTGGGTTTCTGGAGAGAAAAAAGGAAGTACTGGTAGGCCTGTCCCATTGCTTACAGAATTTATTATCAATCAAAGTATTGATAAAACAATATAATATGCCTCAAATTGATTTCTATATTTTATCCAGCCAGAGTGAAAATTCTAAACAATTATTCGCCTGTCGCATAACCGAAAAAGCATACAAAATGCAACATAGTATTGTCATACAGTCAGAAAATAATAAAGATGCTAAATACCTTGATGAGTTACTTTGGAATTTCCGGGATGACAGCTTTGTTCCGCATCACACCAGTAATGATAAAACAAATAGCACTGTCCAATCTATTGTAGTTCCTGATAATAAAAAACAAACTAATAAGGATGATATCCTTATCAATTTATCCGGGTTAATAAGTGATGATCATCAAAAATATCAACGAATAATTGAAATAGTAATCAATGAAAACAATGATAAAAAAAATGCAAGGAAGCGATTTGCGACTTATCGTGAACTGGGTTATGAAATAAAGTCGCATAACATCTAAACTCTAATTTTGATGTTATAAATATAATTACTAAATTAAGCATATTATGGAAAAACATTATCAACCAAGTAATATAGAACAGCGTCATTATCAGCGCTGGGAAGAAAAGAATTACTTCGAGCCTCAGGGTAACGGTAATCCATTTTGCATTGTCATTCCCCCACCTAATATAACTGGAACATTACATATGGGGCATGCTTTTCAAGACACAATCATGGATACATTGACCCGTTACCATAGAATGATGGGAGATAATACTTTATGGCAGCCAGGTATGGATCATGCGGGAATAGCCACTCAAATGGTTGTTGAGAGATTATTGAATTCAGAGGGTTTGTCGCGCCTAGACATGGAGAGAGATGAATTTATTGAACGTGTCTGGGAATGGAAAAATAAATCTGGAGGGACTATTGCCAAACAACTCAGAAGAATGGGCGCCTCTTTGGATTGGAAACGAGACTGCTTTACTATGGATCCAAAACTCAATGATGCTGTAACTGAAGTTTTCATCTCTCTATATGAAGAAGGATTAATTTACCGTGGAAAACGCCTAGTTAATTGGGACCCTATATTACATACAGCATTATCAGATTTAGAGGTCCTTGTTACTGAAGAAGCTGGTCATTTATGGCATTTGCGATATCCATTAGCAAATGATGATGGCTATCTAATTGTCGCAACAACACGTCCTGAAACCTGTTTAGGAGATAGCGCTATTGCCGTTCATCCTAATGATGAACGTTATCAAAAATTAATTGGAGAACATGCGGTTATCCCAATCATTAACCGTAAAATTCCTATAATAGCTGATGAATATGTTGATCCAGAATTTGGCTCTGGGTGCGTCAAGATTACTCCTGCTCATGATTTTAATGATTATGAGGTTGGTGTTAGACACAATCTCCCATTAATTAATATTTTTAATGACAATGCTGAGCTAAATGAAACGACACCAAAAGAACTGCAAGGACTATCAAGAGAAAAAGCCAGAGAAGCAATAATTGAGAGATTTAAGGTGCTTAACCTGATTGATGAAATAAAAGAACATCACAGCAATATTCCTAGAGGAGATAGAAGCGAATCAATCATCGAGCCTTATCTAACAGATCAATGGTATGTAGATATAAAACCATTAGCTGAACCTGCTATTAAAGCGGTAAAAGAAAAAGAAATCCGTTTTATCCCTGAAGATTGGTCAAAAACATACTTTGAATGGATGGAAAACATACAAGATTGGTGCATCAGTCGACAGTTATGGTGGGGGCATAGAATACCCGCTTGGTATGATGAGGAAAAAAATATCTTTGTTGGTAGAAATGAATCAGAAATAAGAAAAAAATATAAATTAAATGAAAATACAAAATTAACTCAAGATAATGATGTCCTAGATACTTGGTTCTCATCTGCATTATGGCCCTTCAGTACGCAGGGATGGCCTAATAAAACCGAATCTCTTAAAACATTTTATCCGGGCCAGGTGCTGGTGACTGGTTTCGATATTATCTTTTTTTGGGTAGCTAGAATGATAATGATGGGAATTAAGTTTACTGGAAAAGTTCCATTTCATGAGGTTTATATTCATGGCTTAATCAGAGATCAAAATGGACAAAAAATGTCTAAATCTAAAGGTAATGTCTTGGATCCAATTGATCTTATTGATGGAACAAATCTTGAGGATCTTATAAACAAACGCACTATCGGTTTAATGCAAGATCATATGAAGCCGGAAATTAAAAAAAATACAATAAAACAATTTCCAAATGGTATTGAAAGTTATGGGGCAGATGCTCTCAGATTTACATTTGCCTCTTTAGCAACCACCGGGAGAGATATAAGATTTGATCTAGGCCGAATTGAGGGGTACAAAAATTTCTGCAATAAAATATGGAATGCAGCACATTTTGTGTTATTGAACACAAATGATCTAGAAATAAAAGAACAAGAGGCTATTCAATATAGTGTCGCAGACAAATGGATAATATCGAGCTTAAACAAAACCACCAAGTCTATACACGAACATTTTTCTAATTATCGATTTGATTTAGCTGCTCAGTGCTTGCATGAATTTATCTGGCATGAATATTGTGACTGGTATCTTGAGTTAGCTAAAGCAACATTACAAAGCGATGCTACTGATAACAAAATAAAACTCGGCGCCAAGCATACCTTAATAAAAAGCCTTGAAAGTATATTAAGGCTCCTCCATCCAATAATGCCCTTCATTACTGAGGAAATATGGCTTAATCTCAGATCAAAATTGGCATTAAAGGAAGAAACTATCATGTTGCGGCCTTACCCTGAATACTGCCCGACGAAAGATGATTTTGAGGCGGAAAAAGAAATAACATGGATCAAACGATTTATTGCAGGTATTAGGCAAATTCGCGGTGAAATGAACATCTCTCCTGGAAAAAAACTCCCAGTTATATTACAAAATACATCGGATTCAGATCAAAAATTAGCTAATGAGCACCTGGATCTGCTAAAACGTATAGGGAGAATTGATAACATCCGCACTCTCGAGTTAAAAGAAAACGAACCTTCATCTTCAACAGCCATGCATGGAAAGATGAAGTTACTTGTACCTCTCGCTGATCTTATCGATATTGATGATGAAATCGCTCGATTAACAAAACTAATAACCCATACACAAAATGAAGTGACGAAAAGTACAGCAAAATTAGATAATAAAAATTTTATACATAATGCACCGTCAGAAATAGTGAGTAAAGAATATCAGCGTATAGATGAAAATAAACACTTAATAAAAGATTTAGAAAATCAAATTAATAAACTTCAAAAGATACCAAATAAGTAGAAACTTCAATTTCCTTCAAATGATATATTAGAACTAATATCTGTCATAATTAGAATTTAACCCTTTTCTTAAACAAACAATCATTAAAATCAGTAATGATAAATTTTCCTATACTCTCAAACAATAAAGCCAAAGATCTCAATTCTATTGGGCGAGCTATTGGCCCAAGTAACGCACTTATTCTTTATGAAATTGCAATTTCAAAAAATAACCCTGTAATTATTTTGGCAGAAAATACTCAGCATGCAGAACAATTAAAAGATGAAATAACATTTTTCAATAAAGACAATTGTCCGATTGATCTATTTCCAGAATGGGAAACGCTGCCATACGATAGTTTTTCTCCTCATCAAGATATTATTTCAAATCGACTGACTATTTTAAGTAATCAGATAAAGTCGCAACAAAGAATTATTATTTTATCTGCCAGTGCTTTACTCAATAGATTACCGCCCTGCAAATATATTAATTCTCATTCTTTATCGCTAAATGTCGGTCATGAGCTCAAACATCAAGATCTAGCCAATAGACTCGTCCATAATGGTTATCGAAAAGTTGCACAAGTTGAAGATCATGGAGAATTTGCAACCAGAGGGTCACTGCTTGATATATTCCCGATGGGCACAACAAAACCCATTAGGGTTGAGATATATGACAGTGAGATCGAATCATTACGTTATTTTAATGTAGATTCACAATTATCGGAGAAATTAGTTAAATCGGTAGTTATCCTTCCAGCAAATGAAATCCCTCTAGATGAGGACTCCATTCGGTATTTCAGACAACGCTACAGAGAAAGATTTGAAGGTGCGCCATCTCAATCTCGAGTTTATAATGAAATCTCTAATGGCATTGCTCATGGTGGTATTGAATATTACTTGCCTTTATTTTACAAAAAAACCACAAATTTTTTTGATTATTTCAATAAAAATATTACTGTATTTGCACCTAATAATCTTGAAGAAATATTAGCTATTTACTGGGAAGATATTCTAAGTCGCTACAAATTACACAGTCATAATATCGAAAAACCTCTTCTTGAACCTTCCGAGGCATTCATTGATATCGATGCTATTAAAAAAATACTAAAAAATAAAGCTGTTATAAACTACAGCCAGGTCACTGTTAACGAAAATAAAAATACAATCAATTTAAAAACAAAACTACCGCCGCCCATTAAAATAAAAGTCCAGCACAAAGAGCCGTCTGCTGAGTTAAAACGATTCCTAAAAAATTATAATGGCAAGATCCTTTTCACAGCTGATTCAGCTGGGCATAGAGAACTAATTTATGATTATTTAAGTAATTTACAACTTAGTATTAAGCGTATTGAAAATTGGGCTGAGTTTTGTAAGCTAAAATTTAATTATGCTGTGACAATTGCCCCTTTTCAAGAAAGTGTCTTAATTGCAAATGCCAATATTGCAATTATCACTGAACAACAAATTTTTGGTGACAAGCCTAAACAACGCCATCATAAATACAACAACAGAGATCCTGAGACAATTATCAAGCAATTGACTGATCTCACTATAGGAGCTCCAGTGGTTCATATTGTTTATGGTATTGGTCGATTCCAAGGTTTGATCAAACTTAAATACAGTGATTATATGGAAGAATTTCTTCACCTTGAATACGCAGAAGGAGATAAGCTTTATGTACCTGTACATGCTTTAGATTTAATATCACGTTACACAGGCTCATCACCAGAGCATGCTCCCTTGCATAGACTGGGCAGCGATCAATGGAGCAAAGCAAAAAAACGTGCCATAAAGAAAATATACGATGTTGCTGCTGAACTCTTGGATATTTATGCAAGAAGAGCAGCAAAAAAAGGACATGCTTTTAATTGGCCAGAAAATGAATACCGTGCATTTGAAGCAGGTTTTCCTTACGAAACAACCGCAGACCAAGAAAGTGCAATTTCAGATGTTTTAGAGGATTTATCTTCAAGCAAGCCCATGGATAGAGTTATATGCGGTGATGTAGGCTTTGGCAAAACAGAGGTCGCTCTTCGAGCAGCATTTGCAGTTACCCTTGGTGGAAAACAAGTTGCTTTAATGGTTCCCACGACATTACTAGCGCAACAACATGTACAAACATTTCAAAACCGTTTCGCTGATTGGCCAATTAAAATCGCAGTATTATCTAGATTTCAATCTAAAAAAGAAATTCAAGCTTCAATTGCAGACATCCGATCTGGTAAAATAGATATTGTCATTGGTACCCATAAAATTTTGCAACACACAAAAGATTTTTATCATTTAGGTTTAGTTGTCATTGATGAAGAGCATCGATTTGGTGTTCGTCATAAAGAAGCCATAAAGAACCTGAGAAGTGACATTGATATTCTCACACTAACAGCCACTCCAATACCCAGAACATTAAATATGACGCTCGGTGGTATTAGAGAGTTATCCCTAATAACAACTCCGCCCGATAATCGCTTAGCGGTAAAGACATTCATTACCGAATGGCGTGATATAAATATTCGTGAAGCCTGCTTGAGAGAAATAAAGCGTGGTGGGCAGATATATTTTATTCATAATCGGGTTGAGGATATTGAGAATATTAAACAACGATTAGAAAAAATACTTCCTGAAGTAAGTATTAAAATTGGTCACGGACAGATGCCGGAAAGACAATTAGAGGAAGTAATGCGTGATTTCTATCAACGTCGCTTTAATATGTTGCTGTGCACCACAATAGTGGAAAGTGGTCTCGATATTCCAACAGCAAATACTATAATAATAAATCGTGCCGATAGATTTGGTTTGGCACAACTGCATCAACTTAGAGGGCGTGTTGGTAGATCTCATCATCGTGCATATGCTTACCTGCTATCACCGCCCAAAAATACCATTACAGCTGATGCCAATAAGCGTCTTGAAGCTATATGCTCATTGGAAGATCTGGGCTCAGGTTTTACTTTAGCAACACATGATCTGGAGATACGTGGAGCTGGAGAGTTACTGGGAGATGTTCAAAGTGGAC
>TARA_B110000438_G_scaffold50287_1_pt1 | contig 10884 bp, 12 predicted proteins | sample TARA_B110000438 | Tara Oceans TARA_B110000438 (sample SAMEA4398413) | marine metagenome | biome: Polar Biome; feature: [MES] marine water layer (ENVO:01000295) within the mesopelagic zone...; material: water (ENVO:00002006), including particulate matter (ENVO:01000060) such as......
ACTCATACAATATAAGACTAACCGCCAACGAGAGCTAACGAAGAGGAAGCTTATACAGTCATCAAAACTTGCACTGCAAAAGCGACTAAGATAATGAGCCCAGTGGCTAATGCGGTAATTATTAAAGAGCGCGTACTCACATACTTAAATGTAGCGCCGAGTCTTTACTGAAGGGCGTACGCTGTTCCATATGGCTCGATGGATTATTGCTTTTTTCGTGGTGGCATTAATCGCTACCGCATGTACCGAGAGTAGTGATGAAGCTCAATTCCCCGAAGAGACGACGGCTGTGAGTGTTTCAAGCTCTTCGCTTTTACAAAAAACAACAATATCCTCTGCGCCCTCTGAGTCAGAAAAATCGATTGCTCCTATCCCCTACGAGTTACAGCAACTCGGGCGGGTAACGTTGTCTGGCCAACCCTTTGACGTTGACTCAGTCATCGGAAAAGACATAATTTTGTGGTTTTGGGCACCCTGGTGACTGGCGTGTAACAGAGAAGCCCCTGCGGTCGCAGCGGCACATTCAGTCGACAATGAGTTACTGGTTATTAGTCTTCCTGGACGCGACACCGTCGATGCCATGGAAAGCTTCATTAACCTACACCAGCTAGATTTTTTGACGCACATCCCTGACGTAAACGGGGATTTATGGAGAAGCTACGGAATCAACCGTCAGCCTTCCTGGATTTTTATTTCAGCGAGCGGAGAAGTTGAAAGAGGACTAGGCACCTTCTTAAACCGTGGTTATTAATATTTTTTCCACTAGCGTTGAAAGCGTGAAGCAGCGCAGCGTAAGCAGAGATCGTATGATTCATGCACCGGCTCAAAATATTTTTGAGGTGTTAGCAGACCCAGCTCAGCACCCGGTGATTGATGGTTCTGGAACAGTCAGATCTTATAAAGGGCAACAGACTCGGTTAGTTCTTGGGTCTACCTTTGCGATGGAAATGAAACAATGGTTGCCCTACCGGGTAAAAAGTCGTGTATTTGAATTCGAAGAAAACAGACTTATCACTTGGGGTCATTTCGGCGGCCACCGATGGCGCTACCTTTTACAAGATCAACCTGAAGGCACTCTCATAACGGAGACCTTTGATTGGTCAACATCAATCTTTCCATGGGCAATCGAACTTTTTCGATTCCCTACAACCCACCCACAAAAAATGGAAGCGACGTTAGAGCGAATAGCGAACCTTGTCGAAAGTTAGATCACGTCCGGTAATAGTCAGCATTTTTTTAATGCTTTCAATGGCATCGTTTACCGCCTGCAATGAAGAAATTCCGGCTTCGCTAGTTGACGAGGCTTCACGGAATGAGCGAGGGCAGATCCAGTCCTCAGGCAAAGTGGGCGTACTTCGACTAAAAATTGGAGATTGTTTCACGAACGAAGGTGACACAGTTGAGTTTGTTCTAGGCGTTCCTTGCAGCGAACCTCGCTCTGCCAAGGTTTTCGCAATCTTTGAGCTCCCGGTTGGCGACTACCCCGGGGCAGAGAAGACCAAAAATATAGCTCTCATGAAATGCTTCGATGAGTCTCTGAACACACCGGAGCATTTAGATACCACTAAAATAATATCTATCAGTGGCTATGCACCCGATTCAAACTCCTGGGCGAGCGACCGTTCAGTTATTTGCTTTGCCACACCCAAAATTGAAGCCAACGCTGGAGATTTCTAGATATAAAATTTTGGGCCTTAGGTCGGTTCTATTACCCATACCCCATCATCAAAAGTTCGATCTAGCTTGCCGTTTAGTTCTTTCATCGTCTTGTCTTCAGCATTACGAACTATTATTGCCTCCTGACATCTGGCGATTATTCGGTCATCTCGCCTTCCCATTGCTTTTGCGTATTCAGTTGCTGTCGATGGCGTCTCATTACTCACCAAAGTAATTTGACGCGCTCCATCAAGCAGCTCCCGGAAGCGTGCACGCGTTGAGTCCGGCCACTTTTCATCTACACCCTCGAACGCCAGGATCACCACGTATGGCAATCCGCTGGCTGCAGCAGCTTCAGCTCCAAGCATTTCGACACCAAGACTCAATCCTGTCACTATCTCTAACTTTGTTTCCATCTCTGCTTTGGCTCTTAGAATAGTTATGAGTTTCCTTCTTATTCCTAAGGAAGTTGAGGTTTCTCCGTATCCACCGATATCCGGCGGACGATGTCCAAAGATAGCTAATCCGTGCGATGTTAGAGTTTCATTTAAATTTTTACTATCTTCGCTAATTCGTGGGTTAGCTCCGGGTGTTTTTTTTCCTGAAACGTCATCATCTGAGAGCCCTCGAACTATGGAATCGGTGTAGTGGCCACCGCTTCTTCCTTCTTGTTCCGCCGCAGCTAACGTAGCTAGTCGATCTGCAGCATCGTTGAGTCTGTCTCCAGAGTGACCTTTTACCCAGATGAATTCCACGTTACCTCGCGCTACTACGAGCTCAATGAAAGGCTCCCAAAGGTCTCGGTTAGCAACAGGGTCATTTTTGGAGTTTTTCCAACCTCTTTTATGCCAACCCCTCCACCAGTTTTGGTTGAAACAGTTGACCACATAGGTTGAATCGCTATGCACCCGGATAGGCCCGTCGATAGATTGAACAGCCGCGCTTGCGGCCATCAGTTCCATTCTCTGGTTGGTTGTTTTACCTTCAGCTCCCGAAGCCCATTGGCCTTCATCAACAACAAAGGCCCAACCGCCGGGTCCAGGGTTTCCTATACAAGCACCATCAGTAAATACATCAGTAATCATCGTTTCACCTGGGTCAGCTAATTAGTTTGCCTAACTTTTATTCGGCAGACTTCGTAATACATGTAAGGATAGGGGCATGTTGTTCGATGAGTTTCATGATCAAACACCGGATATCGATATTGAAGAAACTGAGGAATGGCTGCAATCATTTAGCTCAATAGTAGAGCAAAATGGGAAACACAGAGCTCGCTACATTATTCGCCGTCTCATGGCAAAGGCTCGTGAGTTAGAGGTCGACTTCCCAGTAAGCGTTTCTTCGCCCTACATCAACACAATTGCTTCGAGTAACGAACCTTGGTTCCCAGGCAATGAGCATATTGAACGACGTCTACGGGCTTATATCCGTTGGAATGCCGTAGCCATGGTCACACATGCCAACAAATGGGCAGATGGAATCGGCGGCCATCTGAGCACTTTTGCTAGTTCCGCTGCTCTCTACGATGTTGGCTTCAACCATTTCTGGAAGGGTAAAGAGGCTGGTTTACCTGGCGACCATATCTACATTCAAGGACATGCGGCCCCAGGTATTTATGCTCGGGCATATCTCGAAGGGAGGTTGAGCGATGAAGACCTCAACCACTTCAGGCGGGAAATCGGGAGAGAAGGGCTCTCTTCATATCCGCATCCACGGTTAATGCCTACCTTTTGGGAATACCCAACTGTGTCTATGGGGCTCGGCCCGATGAACGCTATCTATCATGCGCGTTTCAACCGCTACTTGCATCACCGACGAATTGACGATACTTCACGTTCGAAAATATGGGCATTTGTGGGTGACGGCGAAACCGACGAACCTGAAACTTTAGGAGCGCTGAACGTAGCTTCCCGAGAGAAACTAGACAATCTAATTTTTGTTATCAACTGTAATTTGCAGCGCCTTGACGGGCCGGTAAGAGGAAATGGGAAGATAATCCAAGAGCTGGAGGCTCGGTTTCGCGGGTCAGGGTGGAATGTTATTAAAGTTATTTGGGGCAGCCGTTGGGATGATTTACTGGCACGCGACACACATGGAGTTTTATTAAACAAAATGCTCTCAACAGTAGATGGCGAATACCAACGCTACTCGGTTGAAAGCGGAGCATTCATCAGAGAACATTTCTTTGGACCAGACCCTCAGCTGCGCCAGATCGTGGAACATCTTTCCGATGAGGACCTCGAACAATTACCGCGCGGCGGTCACGACTACAAGAAGCTCTACGCAGCGTACAAAGCCGCCGTGGATCACCAAGGTTCTCCAACAGTAATTCTTGCCAAGACTGTAAAAGGCTGGACTCTGGGACCTGACGTCGAAGGGCGTAATGCTACCCACCAGATTAAGAAACTTAATCATGGCCAGCTAAAAACTATACGAGACCGGCTTCAACTGCACTCTGAAATTGCCGAGGATTTTGACCCGGACAACCCTCCTTACTACCGTCCGCCCAACGGCTCAGAAGAGCTTAAATACCTTATGGATAGGCGCACGGAACTCGACGGTTCGCTTCCAAGTAGGAATTCTGAATGGCGGCGAAAACCTCTTCCCCTTCCGTCTCGTGAACCATTTTTGGCAATGGAGAAAGGCTCAGAAAAACAAGAAGTTTCCACTACCATGGCGTTCACCAGACTACTTCGTGATTTAACTCGCGAAGATGGCTTCGGGGAACGGGTAGTACCCATTATCCCCGATGAAGCAAGAACCTTCGGTATGGACTCTCTGTTTCGGACTATCGGGATTTACGCAAGCCAAGGCCAAAAGTATGAGCCGGTAGACCATGATCTCTTGCTTTCATACATGGAGGCGCAAGACGGGCAGATCCTCGAAGAAGGCATTACAGAGGCGGGAGCATTAGCGAGTTTTACTGCAGCAGCAACCTCATATGCCACACGCGGCGTTCCAATGGTACCTTTCTATACATTTTATTCAATGTTTGGCTTTCAACGGGTAGGCGACGCTATTTGGGCTCTCGCTGATATGCGAGGAAGAGGTTTTTTGTTAGGTGCAACGGCAGGTAGAACGACATTGATGGGGGAAGGGTTACAACACCAAGACGGGCACTCGCTGTTACTGGCTAGTGCTGTTCCATCATGTCGAGCTTATGATCCTAGTTTTGCGTTCGAACTCGGAATCATTATTGAAGATGGCCTGCATAGGATGTACGAGCAGAACGAAGACGTTTTCTATTATCTAACGATTTACAACGAGAATTACCTGCAACCAGCTCTTAAGCCTAGTTACTCAAAAGAAGACCTTATTAAAGGCCTCTATAAATTCAAAAACGCTTCCGATCACCATAAGCATCAAGCCACTATTCTTTTTTCTGGCACTGCTTACGGTGCTGCCGCTGAAGCAGCAGAACTGCTAGCTGACCAGTACGATGTCGGCGTTGACCTATGGAGCGCAACTTCCTACAAAGCCCTGCGAGAAGATGCTCTTTCCACTGAGCGTCATAGCTTTCTTAAGCCAGACGACACCGCCTGCATTTCCTTCGTAGCAAGCCAACTCGGGCAAAGCGAAGGGCCTATCGTTGCCATAACGGACTATATAACACTGGTCCCAGATCAAATCGCTCGATGGGTACCGAGAGACTATACCTGTTTAGGCACCGATGGTTTTGGTAGAAGCGACACTCGAGAAAAGCTACGACAACATTTTGAAGTAACCGCAGAACATCTTGCTATGACCGTGCTCAGCAGATTAGCCGTCGCTGGCGAGCTAGATCAGTCAGAGCGCGACAAGGCTATTAAACAATTTAAGTTACCAACGAATCTGCCTGACCCATGGTCAGCTATTTTCTACTGATAGTTGATATCAGCTTCTAGCTATGACTCTGAACGGATAGTCGAACCGACTTCTCGCCACAGAGCTATAAGACCTCTTACTCGGTCTGCAACTGGACCAGAAAATTGTTTTGAGGTAGCTGCACCGGGCTGGGTCTAATCAGCAGGTGCCTACTAATCTCGTGGTCTTTGCTGTATGGCTGAGCTCAGCGCTAAGAAAACTATTAACCAGCTGCAGATGAGTCGAAATTCAGATCTCAAGTAGAGTGTTTTTGTGACAAATATTCCATGTCCGATACGTTGGTACGGTGATTACGAAATCGGAGAAAAATTTATTCTTGGCTCCGTCGAAGTCGACGAAAAGGAGATTCTAGAATTTGCGAACAAATATGATCCACAGCTTTTCCATGTTGATAAAGGAGCAGCTACAGAAAGTCTTTATGGTGGGCTCATAGCTTCTGGTTGGCATACCGGTTCATTAATGATGCGCCTCCTGGCACAAGATTTCCTAGGCGAGTCAAGTATGGGCTCACCTGGTCTTCAAGAGTTAAGTTGGTTCGCTCCTGTTAGGCCTGGCGACACTCTTACTTTGCATATAGAAGTTCTAAGCAAACGTTTGAGTAAATCAAAACCTGACCGGGGGTTTTTAACTTGCCGCAATGACTTAGTCAATCAACATGATGTAGTTGTAATGCGAACGGTGCCATTGATGATGATCGCGTTGAGAACCTGAAATCAGGTTTCTACCGCTTCACGTTCTAACCATCCCATAAGAATTGATACAGCTCTAGGGTCATGGCGGATTCGGTGATCCGCACCTTTTATTAATCTCAGTTGCGGAGATGGATGGATCTGCGCTAATTGTCTAGCGTCTTCATAGGGAACCTGACGATCATTTGTTCCATGCACTATTAGTAAAGGCATATCCTTTATTCTCTCAACTGCATCGATAGCTCGATTCTCCTTAAGTTCTCTTGCCCAGGCACTTAGAGAAGGAGGGAAACTCTCATCCTTAATCACTCCTACGCTTCGACAGTGTTGAACGAAGCGACGCGGATCTGACGCCCAATCATCAAAATCTGCTCTTGGCGCCATAACCGCAACACCACGTATCTCGGGATCGCGAGCTGCCGCCATGAGAGCAAGAGAGCCTCCCGTGGTTGAGCCGATAAGCCAAATTTTAGAGATTCCTTTATCTCGAAGGTGGCGGATAGCTCGAGCAATGTCTTCAAGCCAGCCTGACATCGAAAATTGCCCTTCCGATGCTCCACAGCCGCGCAAGCTGACCGCAAGCACCACCCATCCTTGTTCCGCTGCAATTCGTTCTGCAAATTTTTCATATGAGCGATTCGGGGTTCCTAGTCGCTGAGCTGATGGAAACCCGTGACATAGGACCACTCCCCGACGTTCCGCATTTACCTTGTCAGGCTCAACCAGCAAAGCGTCAAGTCGCGGAACGCCACCGAGCTCAGTCTCAGTTACAGAAACCATCATCAAAATTTTATATAACTTCAGTTAGATGAGCAGCAAGAACTAAGACGATAACCACGGTTTCGAGCCTCGCTCAGTTCATCGGGCCCAAAGGTTGCATAGGCTTGGTTTGCTATGATGTCTTCAATTTTCGCCGGAGTTAAGCAAGATTTAATTTCATGAACCACCTGGTTCCGTTTATCTCCGACATACCGAAATCCTTCAAGTTCTTTGGGGTGGTCCATCTTGTAAGTCTGCCTCACTAATCTTTCTGAGCTATGCCAAGAGCACCAATTATCGTCAGGTACCTTAAATGGCCATCAACAACTTCTTGAACTACTGGTTTAGTTATCTCGTAGCCCTTTGAGCGGGCTTCTCGATAGAGATCTTGCGAGGAACCTTGCTGGTCAGCGACGCTAGCACCGCTCGAGCCCGCTTCAGGCTCAGAAAATTGTAGTTGGTTTAAATGCCAGCGCAGCAGTTCTCTGAGTTCTAGCGGATCGAGTTCAGAAGCAGCGCTGTATGGAAGGTTTTCTGCAACAAATAGCGCTGCCTCTTCAAGCCTCCAAACCGGTTCACGACGCTGCCTACCGAGACGACTAGTTTCACGTCCGATTACTCCTACGGCAACCAAAAAACCAGTGAGCAATGATGAGACTATAGTTAGAAGGAGCATAGTCTCATCACTGCTTAAACTTTCTACTCAATTGAGGCCTGGGGTCTAGAGCCCGATTCGCTGAGCCAACAATTCACGATGATATGCCGGATCTCCGAACATTAGTTCAGAACTTTTAGCTCTTTTAAAATACAGGTGAGCCGGATGCTCCCACGTGAATCCTATACCACCATGGATTTGAATATTTTCTGCAGCGCAGTGGAAATATGCCTCTGAACAGTAGGCCTTGGAAAGGGAAGCTACCGATGGGAGTTCGTCATTCATTTCCGATGCACACCATGCGGCATAGTAAGCAGCTGATTTTGCAGATTCAACTTCTAGAAGCATGTCAGCACACTTGTGCTTGATGGCCTGAAATGAACCAATTGGGCGGCCAAACTGAACCCGGTCTTTTGCATACTGAACTGCCATTTCCATAGCGAACTGAGCACCACCAACCTGCTCATTAGCAAGGGCCACCGCGGCGAGGTCTAATATTTGGGAAACATACTCGAAGTTGTTGGTGTCACATAGGTGAGTCGCTGGGGTGCTATCAAACGTAATGCGTGCCTGTTTCCGGGTTTGATCCATTGTGGATAGGTTTTCCCTAGTCAGTCCAGCGGCTTCGCCATCGACGGTGAAGAGATGAATTCCACCGTCTACTCGGGCTGCTACGACAAACAAATTGGCAGTTCCTCCGTCAGTCACAAACATTTTTTCGCCAGAGATAGTAGCCCCGTCTCCTAATCCCGATGCCTGCACGGTAATACCGTCGGCATCCCAGCGGCCAGATGCTTCGGCAAGAGCAAGAGTGGCGATTGTCTCACCTGACGCGATGCCAGGCAATAAATCTGACTTGGCTGTTTCGTTACCTGAGTGGATAATAGCGTTTCCTGCCAATACCACGGTGCTGAAGAACGGCGCACATAACAGACTTCTTCCCATTTCTTCGAGCACGATTCCAAGCTCTACATATCCAAACCCCTGTCCACCATACTCTTCAGGGATGATGAGGCTCTGAAGTCCGAGCTGCTCAGCCATTTGGCTCCATACCGCCTTATCAAAGCCATCATCAGTTTCCATCAACTCTCTTACCGCGAGCTCAGCTGATTTATCCTCCATAAAGGATCTGACAATGTTTCTAAGCTCTTCTTGTTCTTCAGTAAAAGCAAAATTCATTAGTTACTCCATTGAGCGATTTATTATGATCTCTTTCTAACAGCTTTTCGTCAGCATTTCCAATATGCTTGTGTACACCTACGTACATATTATGCAAGAATTGGACTACTTCATGGGATCGAAAAAGGCTGCGGAAAGCATAGGAGTAAGAGAGTTCCGCTCGAATCTTGCATCATACCTTCGAGACGCTTCCCTAGGTCATCGAATAATTATTACAAGCGACGGCAAAAACATGGCCGAATTGGGGCCCATCAATGGCGGCTCGCATGGCATCTCTCTCGAGGCTCTAATAGCCACCGGTTTACTTGAAGCACCAGCACAGGCCATGCAAGCAACTCAACCAGCCAACTTTCAACTCCCTACTGGCGTAAACAGCCAGCAAATACTCAAGGAACTGAGAGGGAGATGACTATAGCAATTGATACTTCAGCGTTCTTAAAACGATACGTAAAAGAAAACGGACGCGACCTAGTCAACTCTGCTCTCGCCGACGACTCAGCCTGGTGCTCATCTGCTTTTACACGAACTGAAGTACAACTAGCGCTTCACCGGATGGCAAGTAATCAACAGATGCAAGAGTCTCTCTGGGCTTCATTTCGCAGCGATTGGGATAAAGTTGCATCAGTGCCTCTAGACGATAGGTGTCTAGCTCGTTCTATAGAAATCGGTGCCAGGTTCGACTTACGCACCGTCGATGCCTTACATCTCGCTGCGGCAGATCGCTTACCGAAGCCACTTAAGTATTTAACATTTGATAGTCATCAGATTCCAGCTGCTCTTAGCTTAGGTTTCGAGGTAATTTCCCAAATGGCTAATTGAGGCGACACATATTTCTCTGAACGATCGCTCTTCCAACGAAAACACTAATTTTTGCAACCATCGCCACAACTTAGATTCATATAATTAAATCAACAAGCGAGAGCCTGGTCGGGCAAACTTTCATTACCCATATCAAGAAAGCCTGGCACGCCCCGCTCTATTAAACTCAGAGCGACAGAACCCGGGACCCTGCTGGTTCGCTCGAAACGTAATGTAATCCCCCGAGCTTCGCATCCATACGTTTCTCCAGTAACTGAGATATGAACTGATCTGACGCTTCTTATGGTGCTACTCCATCGGCGCTCTAGCGACTTGTTTAAGACGGCGGGCAGCACGACGCGCGTTGTTTTCTCTCCAGATTTTCCAATCACCAAGGTCTTTTCAGTTCCTACAGTGATGACATCGGTAACCAGGTAATTCAATTCTTTTTCCTTCAAGTTCGCTAGGTCTGCCAGTCTCTAAGATCATCGGGATGCGTTGCCTTACGAAAGTCAGTTAGCACTCTCGCAGGAAACGCGGTCGGTCTTGTCAGGCACGACTTCCAACAAGACCGACCATCGCATTCCCTCATTTGCCCCTCAGTGAGACTAACTAGGAGCAAATGAGCCACCAGAATCTCTAAGGATTCCAGTTCTTTTAATACCGACTATTGAAGTTCGCCGATATCTTCTCGACCGATATCAAACATGCCCCATATTGGGTACAGCGCTGTTCTCACTTCGTCAGCCGTCGCCCCGGAACCAGGTTCGTTAGCGAGATCGTATGCAGAGTTTATTGTCGCAATGGTGTCTGCACCTGCTGCACCAAGAGCTCCAATTCTTGGCTCTAGCACTCGCCAGAACGACAAGCCCTCTGCTTGGTGAACACGAGCCTTGGCTAGATCACCTTTCGCAATGTCGCCTTCGACCTTGGTTGCATAACGCATGGTCGCTTGGCTATAGATAATCGTGACCGCTCGAATAACAGAGTTAGCTGCTTCGGTAGCTCCAGCCACATCTCCGGCAATTATTGCATCACGCCCGGCAACCATGGCATTTAGAATTAACTCGTTAGCAACAGCTGTTTCGCCGTCTTCTCCAAGAGTTCCATAATTGCCACCTCTCTTGTTACCAGTTCCATAAGGCCCACAGCTTCCACTAGCACCGTGATAGAAAGCCCATCCCTCGTCCCAGTTATGAACGGCTCCTTCAAGGTTCCCGTCACCGGCTTTACCCAGAGCTGAATTTAATTCATGGACTGTCCACGCGATCATGGTCTGGTTTT
>TARA_B110000438_G_scaffold243783_1_pt1 | contig 10859 bp, 8 predicted proteins | sample TARA_B110000438 | Tara Oceans TARA_B110000438 (sample SAMEA4398413) | marine metagenome | biome: Polar Biome; feature: [MES] marine water layer (ENVO:01000295) within the mesopelagic zone...; material: water (ENVO:00002006), including particulate matter (ENVO:01000060) such as......
TCGTATTCAATCATTTTTTATAATTTGGTTAATAATTTGTGTTATTCTACTAATTATCAATGAGGGTGTCAGTAGTACAATTGATGATGCTCGAGCCTATACACCAGAAGACATTGAATGGGATTGGTACCATGGAAGTATTAGTGATTATTCTACATTTAAAGCTGGTTTAGCACTTGTATTGGCAATAACTGCGGCTGAAATGTTTTCGCAAGGTAATTGGCAACGTACATGGGCCTCAAAAGATGATGATGCCTTACAGAAAGGAGCAATTATGGCCTCAATTCTTTGTTTTATCACTGTGTTATTATTTGGTTTTCTAGGGACCGTTACAGCCGGCCGAGGTGCAATTACAGATCCTTCGATTGCATTCTTTGAACTAATAAGTAATTATCCTGAACCAATATTAGCCATGCTATTAGTTCTCGGGATTGCTTTAGTTTGTTCTAGCATAGATACGCTTCAGAATGCAGTTGTTGCCGTTGTTTCTAGAGATTTAACTGATTCTCGACTTGATATTCAACAGGCACGTTATGCAGTAATTGCTACGGCCCCTATTGCAATTCTATTGGCATGGTATTATGCTGGAGATGCCCTAAGTGTTTTCAGAATATTTTTGGTTGCCGATTTATTTGCAGCAGCTACAGTACTTCCTATTTTCTTATCATTATCAAATAGAATTACAGCAAACGGAGGCTTAGTTGGATCTCTATTTGGATTAATTTCTGTAGTAATATATGGTTTTTACAGTTCAGATCTACAAACTGGAATAGATTATCTGACAAATCCCGTTAATGAGTTTGGTTTAGCTAATCTTGAGGTCTTTTTGTCAGCCCTTATTGGTTCATCATTAATGACAGTTATAGTTTCTGAGATAGAAAATAGTCAATCATGAGATAAGATAAAATTACCTTGAATTAGTAGTAAATTACCGCTGTGGCAATCAATAGTAACAGTTCCAGTGTGTCCTATTTCATTGTGGACAGCTCTTCCACCCATAATCAATTTTTCATGTTGAAGATTCCATCTTGCACCAGACATGCTAACACGTGCTTCAGGCATTGCAATAAGTGAAAATAAGGTACTTTCAGCACCTTCAATTGTTTTTGAATCTACAACTGCTTCTACTGTAAATTGCTCATCTATTAGACGAATTATGGGATTAAAAGCCAAGCCTAAAGCTGCTAATGTGTGATCAATTCTACCGCCCGACCATCCGATTATCTGAATATCCGTTGCACCTTTTTCAATAGCATAATCAACTGCTTTTTCTAAATCAGTTTTTTGAATATTTTTATTTGAAATAATCCACTCTTCTAATTTAGTTGCACTTTTATCCGATATAGAATCTAAATCACCAATTACGAAATTAGGAGTAATATTGTGTTTCAACAATCGATCAGCTCCACCGTCTGCCGCTATAACAATTTTTTCTTTTGCTAAATCAATTATATTGCTGTTTAGTGGCCGGTTCCCTACGATTAATGCTTTCATTTTATTACCTAATTAATTTATCCTTATTGTTATTGATTTGTTTTAAATATTTTTTCCCGAAGAATATGAATAATTTGCTTCTGAGACTTTCTTTTTTGTTTATATTTCTGTAATTTATTTTTTCATAAATATCCATAAAATTTCCTTTAGCATGGTATTTTTCTCTTATTTTTTCATACTTTGTTTGATCAAATTGTTTCCAAAATTCTTCATAAGTAAAATAGCATGTAGAAAAAAATCCTTTGAAGATTCCATTATCGAATGAAAATTTTTCGAAAGCCTGATTGATTTCTTTTGACTTTATTTTTGTATTTTTAATTCCATATATTCCTAAATCAAGTATAATCTCATCTTTACAGATTTCAGGTTTTCTTGTACAAAATATTTTTTCTGAATTATAGTTGTCAATTATGGGGCATATCCAACGAGGATATGTTTCAGTCATGTTGTCTGCTAGCTCCATGGCTTCTTTTAATTTAGATAGTGGAACACCTAAATCAGTTGCAAGAACATATTCATCTCTAGTATAATCTCCAACAATGTGGTTGGCTGCATGAAAATATTTTGAAATATTATACTTTCCATGCCCTGGAGAAGAATCTAATACTTTCTTTGGCATAAGTGAATACATTAATCCAGCATAAACATAATCTCTGATTTTGTAAGGAGTGTATAGATAGTGACCCCAAAAAGCAGCATAGCTATACCTTTCTAGATAGTCTAACGATCGTAAATAAGTATGATTCTTTTTGTTTGCAATTTGTGCGTAAATTGACTTGTGTCTTTGTATCAAAATATCTTTATCTTTTATAATTGATATTTCTTCAGGTTTTACATGTTTTACAAAATTTGCAGCCACGATAGTATAGTCTTCTCTTTTATTTGCAAATGCCTCGATAAAATCATCTTTTTTGTTACTAATTCGTTCTTTAAAATCTTTATAAAAACTTTCAAAAGAGTTATAATTTAGATAATCTATTTTAATATATTTTTCACAAGGAATTAATTTAGTCTTTACCCTAGTAATAATACCCATAGTTCCATAGGTCCCTCCAATTCCATAATATAAATCAGAATTATTAGTTTTTGAAATATTTTTCATAATCTTACCATTGCCTAGAACAATATCAAAATCGACTACATTATCATTAAAAAAGCCATGAATATATGAACTTGATCCTAGCCCTAATCCAGCAAGACACCCTCCAACGGTGAAATTATCACCTTCAGGTAATGAAGGTATTATTCTTTTTCTTGGAATAGTTACACGATTTACTTTACCTATAGTAACTGCAGATTCACAATCAATGTAATTATCATCTATTGAAAGTATATTTGTTAGATTTCCGGTATCAATTCGCGTTTGTTTTTTTTTAAATTTAAGGTCTCTGTAATTATGTCCTTTTCTATTTGTCGTGATTAACTTCTCATTTAATTTGATAGAGTTTGATATTTTTTTTACTTTTTCATCATATTTCTCATAACTCATCAATTTCACCCTAATAATTTAATCGATATAAACATTACTATGCTAGTCTCAATGTTCCATTAAGATATGGATTTTCCTTCTTTTCTCTTCCTAACGTAGTTTTAGGCCCATGCCCGGGATAAATAGTAGTTTCATCTGGTAGTAAATATATTTTTTCAGTAATCGAATTCATTAATTGTTCAGTATTTCCACCAGGTAAATCGGTTCTTCCCAGACTTCCCTTAAAAATAACATCACCTCCTATCAAAATATTTTTTGTGTAAAAACAAAGTGAATCAGGACTATGCCCAGGGCAATGTAAAATACTGAATTTAGTTTTTCCAATATTTACAATATCTTCTTCATTAAGATACCCTCCTTCTTTAATTTCAGAGGCTATGTATCCAAATGCTGCAGCAATAGGTCCTACATTTCCAAGCATCTCTTTTCCTAAGGGAGATATTTCAAGAGGTAATCCTAATTTTTCCATTGCAGGCGTCGCCCCCGCAATATGATCTACATGACAATGCGTAGCTATAAGTCTAGTAATATTCATATTTTCGGACTTGGCAATTTCCAATATTCGTTCAATTTCATCGCCCGGATCAAAGAATATCGTTTCCTTACTCTCTTTATCCATTACTAGCGTAGCATTCATTACCAAAGGTCCCACTGGAATCTGAATAATTTTAAGTGACATAATTAATCTAAAATGTTATTTTACCTTTAGGAGATATTAAACTTCGTTTTACATCTTCTTTTAATTCTATTTTTGGCCCTATAATACTATTTTCTATAACACTACCATAGCCATTAACCTCCGAAAGAATAACTGAGTTTCTAATTACGCATTTTTCAAGCTTAACATCAGGCCCAATAATTGCATTTGGTCCAATAATACAATGCTTTAATTTTGCATTTTCATGTATCATTACAGATCCTCGTATACTTGCTCCGGTGTGTGAGGCCGTTCCATTATTTCCTATTGATTTAAAATTGGCTTCAAGATAAGATTCAGGCGTGCCCGAATCAATAAAATATCCTTCAAATGGAAAGCCATGTAAACCCTTTCCAGCTACTTTAGGGTATATATCTCTCTCAATGGAAATTTTTTGTTCCGCAGGTATCATCTCTAAGATTTCAAGTTCTAAAAGATAAGTCCCCGCATTAATTAAATTTGATAATTCAGTACCCCTTTCAGGTTTTTCCTGAAATTTCATGATTTCTCCATTTTTTAATTCGACAACACCAAACCTGCTTGGATCTTCAACTTCCCATAATGCAAGTGTTCCTTTAGCTTTGGTTTTGATATGTTGTTCTAACATTTTGTTTAAATCTATAGAGCTTACTACATCACCATTGAATACAGCAGTAGTTCCAGTAACATGGTTAATGCAGTTTCGCATTGCACCTCCCGTTCCTAATGGCTTATCTTCAGGGACAATGATAACTTTCTTTCCAACATCGCGTTCTTCAAAATAGTCTTTCATATCATTTAAACCATAATTGACAGCTAAGATGGCAGTGTCAAAAATTTCTGGTAAATTACGAATCATGCGTTCTACCATTGGAATATTTGCTAATGGAAGTAATGGTTTTGGAACTGTATGAGTTAAGGGCCTAAGTCGAGTTCCGAATCCACCTACTAGAATTATGGCTTCCATCTATTTTTCGTCTAGACGATGATGTATTAATGTTATGCAGGCTGAACTAAGTAAACTTTCCTTTCCTAAATTTATTTTAGGTAAATTACCTAATACTTCCATTTCGGTTTCTGTTGGATCTTTATCATCTCCAAGTATAAATGTACTAGAATTCCCTATTTCTTCTTCTCCACTTTCACTCAAAAGTACAGGATTAGGTAATCTCGTCAGAACTTCCTTTAAACCTATTCTTTCCATCGTTACTCCAGGACTAGTTTCTAAGGCATTATTCTGTTTTTTGTATTTGATTAATCCATTTCTAATTAGAGCTGCAGTTGATCTTTCATCAGGGTTGAGATAACGTATTTTTTCACCACTAAAATGAACTGTTATTGGCGCATTAGGTGGCCCATTAAGAATCAACCAAATATCAGTCTCTTTTCTTATTCCATGAGACTTCCAAAGAGAAGCTGTAACACATCTTACAAGAACATCAAGCCTTCCAGCTCCACCGCACAAATCATCTAATTTCCAATCAGCTACTGTATGAGCTCTGTGGCCTATTACTACAAAATTTCTTTCAACCAATTTTTTAATCTCACTATGTTTTTTTTATTTTCTTTCGAATTTTCTTTTTGGGAGTATCTTCAACCATTTCAGCTTCTTGTATCTCTTCACTAAAACTCCATTCCTCAACTTTTCCAAAATCATCCTCTTTCATTTGCCTTAAACTAAAGGTTGCCATAATCATTGCTCCAAAAGTGAAAGCGAGTAGACCTGGATAAATGGAAGGGTCTTCTGTCATTCCCAAATATATTCCTGAAACTGCCATTCCAGCCAATCCAATTCCCATAATTGCTTCTCCTGCAATTAAACCTGAAGCGAATAAAATACCGGGACCATGTAATTTCTCTTTTTCCTGCGCTAATAATTCTTCTTCTCCTTTTTTGTACAATTCCGGTCTTGTTTTTCTTAAAGGCTTATCGAATCGACCGTCAATATACATTTTTATCATACCTCCAACAAAGATAGGTATTGTCATTTTCAAGCTAAGATACATTCCTACAGCTACAGCCATTATAGATATGTTTAGGCCGCCTCTTTCCTTTATCCATCCTTGTGTAGCTGCAATTAATAAACTTCCAGAAAATAAGAATGCAGCAAGCGAACCTTCTAAGAATCCACCAACTAAAAATAAGGCATATGCACAGATAAGAATATTGATGTAAGATTCAGGATGTCTTAGCGCTATAAGACAAAAGGCAATTCCAGATCCCATGAAAACCATAGACCAATCCATTCCTCCACCAAGTATTCCATTAGTTATGCTAGCCATTAGAAATGCTTGCGGGGCTTCTAAATCGCCATTCAGGATTTGATCAGATAATAAATTTAAAACAAGAGGAATTACTAACGCACCTGCAGCCACACCAACAATTTGTCCAATTTGCTGCCTCCAAGGCGTTGCGCCTAAAATATATCCAGTTTTTAGATCTTGTAAATTATCTCCAGATATGGCTCCTGCACAGGCCACGAATGCAGCGACACCAATAACTGCAACTTGCAATTCTTGAGTGTGTTCTCCACCATAAACTAGGCTGTTTAGTAATGCAAAAGTAGTAGCTGTCAAAATTACTACAATTATTGTAACTCCCGAAAGTGGATTATTACTGCTACCTACTATTCCGGCCATATATCCTGCTACTGCTGCAAATAAAAATCCAGCTGTAAAAATAATAATTAATGATAAAATAGCAGGCAATAATAATCCAGAAATAATCCATACCATAAAAAACATAGGAATTGCCATTGCTGCACTTGCTATTGCTATTGATCTGGCCGGCAAGTCTTCATCTGTTCTTAAGACTCCTTCTTTTGTAGATATTGTGGATTTAGTGGCTTCAATCATTTCAGTAATGCCTTTCATTAAGGATTCTCGCATAATAACTAAAGTGTATAGTCCACCAACTAGCATAGTTCCAACACCAACCATTCGTCTTCGGCCATTGATATGATTTGCATAATCTCCATAATTAATCACCTCACCATTCATTGCAGCTGTTGTAATTTGTTGAATGAATGTATCAGTAGGATTAAGCAAGGCGCTGGCAATTGGCATTATTATTATAGCTCCTAGAAGCCCTCCGAAAAAAACAAAACTTGCGATTGCAGGACCTACAATATATCCAACACCAAGCAGTGCAGGAGATAATTCAGCCCCTAAGTAAAAAGTAGTTTTAGTTTTAGCGTATGCTGCAGATTCATTTAGTTTCCCCCCTAATGTGTAAAAACTTTGCCAACCATGTTCCCAAAGTCCAATACTTACCTGTTTAACTGAATTATCTACAGTTACCATTAGTGAAGAAAATAATTTGTAAAGCGCTCCAAAAGCAATACCTACAAAAATAGGCATTACTTGAGATCCACCTTTTTCTCCTGCAACTAAAACTTCAGCACAGGCTACACCTTCAGGGTATGGCAATTCTTCTTTTACTATAAAAATCCTTCTTAAACTGATCGAGAATAATACACCTATTGTACCTCCAACTAAGGCAATAATAACAGTTTTAAGATAAGGAAATTCAGCCCATCCCACTTCGCCATTACTGGTTTGGTTCATTACTAGAAGTGCCGGTAATGTAAAAATTACTCCTGCTGCTAAAGACTCACCTGAAGAAACTGCAGTTTGAACCCAATTATTTTCTAAGATATTAGTTCCTTTAGATATGTTTGCCTTAGCTAGACTTCTTAGAACTGCCATTGAAATTACGGCAGCAGGTATTGAGGCGCTAACAGTCATTCCTACATAGAGGCCCAAGTAAACATTTGCAGCAGTTAATAGCATTCCTAAAACAATTGCTAAAATTATTCCTTGCGTGGTTATTTCAGGTAGAATTGTAGTTGCTGAAACATATGATTTATGAGCTTTATTTGGCGCCATATAGTTCCCTCATTTGTAAAACCAACATTAATGCTTATGCCTTCGGCAGTTTTTAAGTTCCCACTCTATTCCATCTCGTGGGTAACGGTCTTTCACTAAGTTTCTTTCATGACTCGGGTTTCACTAGGCAGAAATGCTCAAAGTGTAACGGGTTCTTTTGGTCAACTATAGAGGTTGAGCTATGCGGTGATGCACCATGTGTAGAGTATTCTTTTATTGGTAAGCCTCTTTTTTCTAAACCAATGACTTTGGATGAAGCTCGTGAGGCTTTTCTAAGCTTTTTTGAAGAAAAAAACCATACAAGAGTAGATCGAGCTTCTGTAGTTGCTCGTTGGCGTAATGATATTTATTTGTCAATAGCTTCAATTGCAGTTTTTCAACCACATGTTACTAGCGGTTCTTCAAAACCACCGGCAAATCCATTAACTATTTCACAACCATGTATACGTCTTAATGATTTGGAATCAGTAGGTCGGAGCGGTCGTCATTTGACTACATTTGAGATGATGGCTCATCATGCCTTTAATAATGAAGAAGAAAAGATATATTGGCAGAATCATACTGTTGAACTTTGTCATGAACTGTATACGAGTCTTGGTTTAGAAGGTTCTAAAATAACGTACAAGGAAAATCCATGGGTTGGTGGAGGGAATGGAGGTGAAGCTCTTGAAGTATTAGCTGGAGGGCTTGAATTGGCAACTCTTGTATTTATGGATCTTGAAGAAGATTCAGAAGGAGATGTAGAACTTAAAGGAATTAAATTTAGAAGAATGCCTAGGTCTATAGTTGATACAGGTTATGGTCTTGAAAGATTAGTTTGGGCCTCTCAAGGAACTTCTACAATTTATGAGGCTGTTTTTCCAGAAGCAGTGTCTTACTTGACACAGAAAGCTAATCTTGAAAAAACATTAGAGAATGCTAGTTCTCTAATCACTGAAAATGCCAAACTTTGTGGAGTATTATCGGTAGATTATGGTTCAGATTTAACTGAGTTAAGACAAATGGTTCTGGATAGATTAAAAGTCTTAGGTCATAAATTGTCGCTTTCAGAATTTACTTCAACAATTGAACCACTAGAAAAATTATTTGCAATAGTGGATCACTGTCGGTCTCTAGTTTTTATGTTTAGTGATGGAATAGTTCCTAGTAATGTTAAAGCTGGTTACTTGGCACGCATGGTTCTTCGCAGGACTGTATTGTTATTGAGAGATTTAGGAGTTTCTGAAGCATTACCTGACTTAGTTTCTCATCACATAGATACATTTTCTAAAACATATCCTGAGCTTAAGGCCAACAAAACCCATATACTAGATATGATTGATTTAGAAATGATACGTTTTAATAAAACATTAGAACGAGGGCGCCGTACAGTTAGGCGAGCCTTGGATTCAGGCGGTATTAACCAAGAAAAATTATTGGAACTTTATGATTCCCAAGGGCTTCCTCCCTCTGTCGTAAGTGAGTTTGCTGAATCTCAGGGACATTCAATTACAGTTCCAGATGGCTTTCTAGCAATGGTGGCTGATAGACATCAAGGTGATACTAAAGAAAAAGAAAAGAATTTAGATTTCATAGATATTGAACCTACTAATTTAGATTTTTATCAAGATATGGAAAAACGCATCTTTAATTCTAAAGTTTTGTATTCTTCTTCCAATCAAATTTGTTTAGAAAACACTCTTTTTTATCCTGAAGGTGGTGGACAACTAAGTGATGTAGGGATAATAGAATGGGAAAATAATAAAAGTCAAATGGTTGATGCTCAGAAGATAGGAGATGTCGTAGTTCATAATTTGGAAGGCCCTATACCTCCAGTTGGAACCATAATCTCTGGTGTTGTTGATGATTCTCGACGTTCTGGTTTAAGTCGACATCATACTGCAACTCACCTTATCGGTGCAGCTGCCAGAAAAATTCTCGGAACACATGTATGGCAGGCAGGAGCTTCAAAATCACCAGATAGAGCAAGATTAGACATCACACATCACAAGAGAATTTCCCGAGAGGTAATTGAAAAGATAGAATCACATGTCAATGATTTAATAATCAAGAATTACCCGATTAATACTAATTTTTATAGTAGAGAAGAAGCTGATAGTAAATATGGAGATACATTATATCAAGGCGGAGCTCCAAAATATAGGAATGTTAGAGTTGTCGAAATACCTGAAATTGATGCTCAAGCTTGCGCAGGTACACACGTCTCTTCAACTTCTCATGTGGTCGCCGTCAAGGTTTTGAGGACCGAGCGGATACAGGACGGTGTGGAAAGAATAGAATTCTCAGCAGGCCCTGACGCAATCAAAGCATCTCAGAAGGAAAGAGCACTGTTAGATGAGACTGCTGAAGAGTTAGGAGTACCTGTTGATCAAGCGCCGTTAGCTGCTCAAAAATTCGTTAAAGAATGGAAAGAACTCAGAAATCGTGTTTCCTCTCTTGAAAAAGAATTAGCCACACTAAAATCATCTGATTTAGAAGGTGAGAAAATAGGTAACATAATGTTTTATTCACAAGATATGGGTGATGCCGATTTTGCCGAGGTTCAAAAATTCGTTCGTCAGATTACTTCCAAGGGGGGTGCTTTGGCTGCAGTAGGCTGTTTCAAAAAAGAAAGAGGTATGGTTATTCTTGCAAAATCAGATTCAGTTAATCAAAACTGTGGTAAAATCTTAAAATTAGCTTTAACGTCAGTTGGAGGTAGCGGCGGCGGTAAAGAATCATATGCTCAAGGTGCTTGTTCACCAGATAAAATTTCCGAAGCCTTAGATGAAATTAAGAAGTTAATTTCTTAATTATAGAGCTTCTACCATTATACAGGATTTTATTAGATATTTTATTTCGGTTGTATTATTTAACCAATTTTCTAATTCTTTACTTTCGGAGCCTGGTTGAAACCACAGATATTTAATTCCGAGTTTAACTGCGTTTTGTGCAACTTTCATAGCAATTGGCGGCGGTACAACGAAATTCACAATATCGGGTAATTTGTTCATTTTATTTAATGAAGGGTATGTTTTATCGCCTTCGATGATTTCTTCTTTGGGGTTTATTGGTATTACATCATACCCTTTAAGTTTTAGATCTAGATATATTTTATTTCCGAATTTTTTTTTATCATTTGATGCACCGATTAATGCAATTTTAACATTTTTAGATTTCAATTTTTCTAGTACCATAATTAAGCATCATAATATTTCCTTTTTTAATGTTTGAGATGTCATTCTAAAACTTAAATAATTCTGTTAGTATTTGTTATTGTAATCCCGGGGCCCTTAGGGCCCCGTTGCTTTTTAGTATCAGAAAAAGATATTTA
>TARA_B110000438_G_scaffold74134_1_pt1 | contig 10859 bp, 7 predicted proteins | sample TARA_B110000438 | Tara Oceans TARA_B110000438 (sample SAMEA4398413) | marine metagenome | biome: Polar Biome; feature: [MES] marine water layer (ENVO:01000295) within the mesopelagic zone...; material: water (ENVO:00002006), including particulate matter (ENVO:01000060) such as......
TTATTTCTGAAATTCCAGCATCTAATTTTCCAGTATATATTGGAGGTCCGGTAGCAAAAAACTCAATACATTACATTCATAATATAGGAAAAAAAATACCGGAATCAATAAAAATCGTAGATGGATTATATTTTGGAGGAGACTTTGATGTAGTAAAGAATTTAATAGAAGCCAAAGAAATATCCAAAAAAAATATACGATTTTTTGCTGGATATACTGGATGGGAGTCTAATCAATTAGAAGAAGAAATTAAAGAAGAAAGCTGGATTATTAATAAGGCAAATAAAGAACTATGCTTAAGGTATTCTAATGAAAACCTATGGGGAGAAATATTAAGAAAAATGGATAAGAAATATGCAATTTGGTCAAACTTACCTAAAAACCCTAGCCTAAATTAAGGCGTTTAATGAATCAATCAAGTATGACGAAACACTTCTATTATTTTTATTATAATTTCTGTATGAACCCACCCATCTTACTCCTGAAATAGAATTTGTTAGAAAAATTTCACTAGAATCTAAAACTTGAGATTCAGAGATTGATTTAATAGATACTTTATATTTTTTCTCTAATATATCTAAAATTAATCTTCTCATTGTTCCATCGACACAACCATCAGATAATGGAGAGGTATAAATAACATCATCTAAAAATAAAAATAAATTTGAATTTGTACTCTCAATTATTTTATTATTAGAATTAATAATCAAAACATCATCAAAATTATTGTTTTTAGCATAAATAGATGCTAGAATATATAAAAGAGAATTAAGTGATTTAATATTTGAAAGAGATGTAGCTGCTTTAAAGTTATCTTTATATAAATCAATTTTTAATGGTTCATTATTAAGAGTAAATAAAGTATTACTATCATTATATGTAATAATATGAAATGATGATTTATTTATATTTGGTAGATATTTTCCAGATGAATCTCTATAAACTATTACTTTAACAGTACCATTATTAATTTTATTTAAATTAATGATTTTTAATATCAAATTTTCAAGAGCTAATATTGAAAGATCAAATTCTAGAAATAATAAACTTGAAGAAAAAATGATTCTTTCAAAATGGTTTTTAAAGTTAAATAAGCATGAGTCAAAGAACTTAATTGATTCAAAGAATCCATCACCGTATAAAAAACCTCGATTTGTTTCAGATAACACAATCTCATTAGATTTAACAATCTCATTATTAAATATTGAATATTTCATATCATTAAAAATAGTAAATTGCGAACTTATTTAAATAATTCTAATGTATAGAATTTTACTACTACTTTTTATTACAAAAATAGGATTTGGGCAAACCAATATTAGCGGCATAATTTATGATGGCCAAACAAATGAAACTTTAATTGGCGCTAACATAATTATTAAAGGAGAGAATAATGGAACATCTACAAATTATGAAGGAAAATTTACAATTTTAACTAACAAAGATCTACCAATAGAAATAATAATCTCGTATCTTGGATATGAAGATAAAAGTATTACTATAGAAGATGATATAGGTTTACAAATAAAATTATTCCCAAACACGAAAAAGCTTAAAGAAGTTAAAGTTGTAGATAATAGAATTACTCAAAAACAAAAGGAAGCAGCATTAACTATAGAGGCACTAGATATAATGGCTATTAAATCTACTCCCTCAGCAAACTTCTATGATGCATTAGGGTCTTTAAAAGGTGTAGATATTTCTTCTGCTAGTTTAGGTTTTAAGGTAATAAACACTAGAGGTTTTAATAGTACCTCTCCAGTGAGATCATTACAAATAATAGATGGTGTAGATAATCAAGCTCCAGGTCTTAACTTCTCATTAGGGAACTTCCTTGGAGCATCTGAGCTTGATATAATGAAAGTTGAAATAATTCAAGGCGCAAGCTCTGCTTACTACGGACCAAGTGCTTTTAATGGTGTTATTAGTATGAAAACAAGAAGTCCGTTTTTACAACCAGGATTAACAGTTCAATATAAGTTTGGAACAAGAAGACTTTTTGAAAATTCATTTCGTTTTGCAGACGTTATAAAAGATAAAGAAGGAAATAATAAATTTGGATATAAAATTAACTTCTCATACATGCAGGCATATGACTGGGAAGCTAATAATCTAGCGAGCGTAGATGGATCTGGAACTTCATCTTCTAATCCTGGAGGTTATGATGCAGTAAATAGATATGGTGATGAAGATACTGATGGTAATCTTAATGACCCAACTGGCAATATAAATGAAAATTATTTTAATTTTCCTGGTCTTGGTAAAATTTATAGAACTGGATATATGGAAAGTGATCTTGTAGATTACAATACTAAAAATTTAAAGTTTGCAACAGCCATGCATTATCTTATTGAAGATGATTTAGAGGTTATATATGCATTAAATTATGGTACAGGCACAACAGTATATCAGGGTGATAATAGATTTAGTTTAAACGGAATTAAGTTTCTTCAAAATAGATTTGAAATTAATAAAAAAGATAAATTTTTTATTAGAGCGTATAGATCGCAAGAAGATGCAGGAGAATCTTATGATGCAGTATTCACTGCTATTAAATTACAAGAACTTAATCTAACTTCAAATCAAGATTGGTATACCTATTATAAAAACAGATTTAGAGAAAATTTTAATTGGAGTTCTATTGGATGGGAAACCCCGACATATAATTGGGTCGATACAACCTGGTTATTTCAAGGTGAGCCTATTGGTTCATCATTAGATATTTGGACAATGCTAAGTGATTCTATCCTTAACCAGAATACAGATTTAATTATTGCTGGTCATGATTTTGCAAGAAATTTAGCAGATATTAATCAAAATAGATTAGAACCTGGAACAGATGAGTTTGAAGAAGCATTTAATGATATAACATCTAAGATTTCTTACCTTCAAGGAGGAACTGGTTTTTATGATAAATCAGCACTAAACCACATTCATTCAGAATATCAATTTAAGCAAGAATTAACACATTTTAAGATTGGTGCAAATTTCAGACAATATAGGCCAGATTCAAAAGGAAGTATTTTTATGGATACTTCTAGCACTATTACAAATAATGAATTTGGTTTCTATGCTGGTGCAGAAATAAAGTTTCTTGGTGAATTTTTAAAATTAAATACTACATTAAGAGCAGACAAAAATGAAAATTTTGATCTTAATTTCTCTCCAGCAGCTTCAATTGTATATAAACCAAATAAGCAAGATGTAATCAGATTTTCATTTGGATCAGCACTAAGAAACCCAACATTAAGTGACCAGTATTTATATTATAATGTAGGTCGAGCAATTCTTATTGGAAATTTAAATGGTCATGGTACTAATTATGGCGAAAACCTAGTTAGCATTGAATCATTACTTGCATACTATACACCTGCATTTCCAAATAAAGATAGTCTTCAGTTTTTTAATGTTGACCCCATAAAACCTGAAAAAGTGCAATCAATTGAATTAGGATATAGATCTACTTTTGCTAATAAAATATATTTAGATGCCAATATATATTATTCACAATATACTGACTTTATAGGATATAAAATAGGAGCTAAATTTCAAACTGTAATAGATGATCCTTTAACAGGCGGATATGAGATTGCACTTCCTTCAATTCAAGCATATAGAATAGCAGCAAATGCTGAAAACAAGGTTACAACTAAAGGGGCTTCAATAGGAGTAAACTACTACCCAAATGGCAACCTAAGTTTGAATGGAAACTACTCTTGGAATTCTTTAAATCAAAAAGGCACTAATGATCCGATAATACCTGCTTATAATACACCAGAACATAAATTTAATCTTGGATGTCTAATGAAAAATATTCATTTTAGTAGAGAACAATCTTTATTAAGAGATTATAGCTTTAGTATTAATTATAAATGGGTAGATGGATACAAATATGAAGGTTCTCCTCAGTTTACTGGATTAATACCTTCATATGACTTATTAGACTTGCAAATTAGTAAAGAAATAATTGAAATGAATGCTACTATCAAATTAGGAACAACTAATTTATTAAATAATCTTCATTTTGAAGTTTATGGTGGACCATACATTGGTAGAATGACTTACTGCTCAATATTATTTAATATTAATTAGATAATTCTCTTACTAAAACAAAAATTTATTCTAATTTTAGCATTCTAACAAATTTAATAAATTTATGAAAACACATATACAAAAAATTTTGGCAGTTGCTTTAATCTTTATTGGTATAAATGCAACAGCTCAAACAAGATATCTAGATAATATGTTTGATAGTGTGACTGTAACTTCTGATGTTCAGTACGCAACAAACATAAGTGTACTTCCAATGCTTCAAGGATTAGCTCCAGGACCTGCTCCACTTTTATGTGATATATATGAGCCAAAAAACGATACAATGACAGATAGACCAGTTATTGTATTAATACACACTGGTAGTTTCCTTCCGGCTGTATTAAATGGCCAAGCAACAGGATCAAAAACTGACTTATCAGTTGTTGAAAATTGCATGAGATGGGCAAAGAAAGGATATGTAGCAGTTGCTATGGATAATAGACTAGGATGGAATCCAACATCTCCTGATCAAAACACTAGGACATCAACTATACTTCAGGCTGCATACAGAGGTATACAAGATGCTAAAGCAATGGTTAGATACATGAGAAAAACTGTTGCTGAAGATGGTAATCTATATGGAATAGACGATAGTAAAATAGTACTAGGTGGTCAAGGAACAGGTGGTTACCTATCTATGGGTTATATAACTCTTGATACTGTAGCAGAGCTATACCTACCAAAGTTTATGGATTTAACTACTTCACCTCCTACTCCATTTGTATTTCCACCATTCTTTGGAAATATAGATGGTACAGATACAACTTATCTACCAGATTTTGCTTCTCCAACTGGACAGACAGAATTATGGAACATCCCTAATAACCCAACATATAGTAATGATGTAAATATGGCCTTTAATCTTGGTGGTACATTAGCAGATTTATCATGGTTAGATTATACAGGAATTCCTTTAGTATCTTTTCACTGTGAGAATGATCCATTTGCATCAATTGATTCAGGACAAGTAATTGTTCCAACAACTGGAGATTTAGTAATCAGTGATGTTGTTGGTTCTCGTACAGCTGCACATTACAATACTCTATGGAATAATAATGCTGGATTTAATCAAGCAGGACTAACTGATACATTAACTCAAATGTCTAATGCATATAATAGTGCTTGGGATTCTCAACATGGTTTAGTATATGATGGACTATATGTTTTTGATACTCCAGATCCATCAACAACTCCAAATGCATTTGGAGAAATGCCTTATCATGAATCTTCTCCATGGGACTGGTGGGATTTACCAATGTATGACGCTATGTTTGCTGCAGTAAATGGTGCACCAGCAGGATACGGAGCTGCTAATTCATTATTAGGAGCACCTAATATGTCAGAAGCAAATGGTAATCTTTATTTAGATACTATTCACGGATATTTAAATCCAAGAATGTATGAAGTTCTAGGTTTAGGTGGTTCAACAACTAATATGAATGAAATTATTGAGAAAACAACTGAAATTTATCCAAATCCTGCTACTGACAATATTAATATTGTCAGTTATGCAGAATTGATAAATAATATTGAGGTGTATAATCTTTCTGGTCAAAAAGTTATTAGTAAAATAGTTAATGCTACTAGTACTAAACTAAATACTAATGGTTTAGCAAAAGGCGTTTATGTAGTTGACATCAAAACAAAATTTTCGTCTGTTAAAAGAAAAATTATTATTGAATAATTAATTTTAATCAACTAAAAAAAGGGAAGCAAATGCTTCCCTTTTTTTTTGTAAAAAATCCTGCACTAAATACAAATTAAACTCCATATTAAAATGGATAGAGTGACTAACGTATTGCAAACTTCCACTGTCTTTAATTAAAAAAACCAAAGCTATAAATAGAATATGGTGAGGCCTGTTTTTAACACACTAAGTACAACTCTAATTACTTCTAGTGTTGAGTTTAATAGTATCAATTAATGCAGGATAATTATATGAAGAACTTTTTACTTAATATCAGATAGTAACTGGTCTAACTTAATTAATTTATCAGAAATACCATCATCATTAATAACCTTATTACTATTTAACTTTTCTAATTTAGATGCGTATTCAATTAAACACATAGCTAATATATCTTGTTTATCTTTAATCTCATAATTATCTTCATAAAACTTTAAACGAGAGTCAATATTTTTAACAGCATTTCTAATAGATTCTTCTAAACTTCTTTCAATTTTCATTGGGTAAAATCTATTTGCTATATTAATTTTAATTGATAGTTTATCCATAATTTAATTATTTAATAGTGCTATGCATTTATCTACTTCTCTAATATATTCATTGATCTTAAGTCTAGTTTCTTTAACATCATCATTAGAAACATCAACAGATTTTGAAATACTCATAATTTTAATTTTATCATTTAAAGCATTTATCTCTATATATTTTTCTTCTAATTCCAATGAAATCTTAGAATTTTCATTTTTTAAATCATTATTTTCTATCTTCAGATTATTATAAGAAGAAAGTAATTTATTAATTTTTAATTCTAGACTAGATATTATATTAATCATTGACATATATTAACACAAATTTAATATTTTTGAGTTATTATATTACAAAATTTTGTTCTTAATCATTCTCCCTTAAAATAAACTATATATACAAGATACTTAATGAGAAAAATACTACTATTACTACTAATATTTATTTCATCTGAAAAATACACATTATATGCTCAGGATTATATTAATCCACTAGATTTTAGACTACTACTTTCAGGAAGTTTTGGAGAACTAAGAAGCAACCATTTCCATACAGGTATAGATCTTAAAACTAAAGGAGTTGAAGGCCAGAAAGTATATGCAATTGCTGATGGTTATATTGCTAGAATAAAAGTTTCATCATATGGATATGGAAAAGCTATATACATCAACCATAAAGATGGTAGAACATCTGTATATGCTCATTTAAGCGAATTCTCTGAGAAAATTGACTCAATTACTAGAAAAGAACATTACAGAAAAAAATCATTTGAGATAAATATTTATCCTGAGAAAAACACTCTAAATATAAAACAAGGAGATATAATTGCATTATCAGGAAATAGTGGTAGTAGTGGTGGTGCTCATCTTCATTTTGAAATTAGAGACACAAAGACAGAACAACCATTAAACCCATTAGATTATGGATTTAAAGTACAAGATATTATATCTCCAATTATAAAAGAATTAAAAGTATTCACAATAGAAGATGCAATAAAGAGAGATAATATATATAATAATATATATAAAGTTAGAAAAAACAACCAAAACTATATTATTGATAGTACAATACATATAAATAAAAAGACAGGATTAGGAATATACACATATGACCAATCTAATGATGCATATAATAAAAATGGAGTTAATTCTATAAAAGTATTTATTGATAGTACTCTTATTTATTTTTTTAAACTAGATAGGTTAGATTTTAACAAAAACAAATATATAAATGCACATATAGATTATAAAGAGAAACAAAATAGTAAGAGAAAATTTCATAAATGCTTTAAACTACCAAATAATTCATTAAAGAATTATAAAGAAATTATAGATAATGGATTTATCAAATTACCTGATAACAACATACACAGTGTTAGAATAGAAGTAGGTGATTCATATAACAATATTTCTAATCTATTTTTTAATATCAGATTGAAAAATAGTAAGCAAAATAAAAAAACAAATAATATCATAGAATCAGAAAACAGAACAAAACTTTTCCCATGGAATAAGAAAAATGAATTTAAAGATGAAAACTTTAGAATTAGCTTAAAAGAAAGATCATTATACGAAACAATTAATTTTAATTATAAAAAGAAAGATTCAATTAATGGAATATATGGTAATATTCATCAATGTCACTATAACTATGTCCCTTTACATAAGTCAGCAACCATATCAATCAAATCTAAAGTTCCAAATGAACTTAAAGAAAAAGCTTATATAGCTAAGGTTAGAGATAAAAAATATAATTATATAGGAGGTAATTGGCAAAATAATTATATTACTGGAAAATCAAATGAGCTTGGAGATTTTGCTATAGTAATTGATACATTAGAGCCAATTATAAAAGGGGTAAATATATATCCTGAAAAGAAACTAAAAAATCAAAAAACTATTAAATGCACAATTGAAGATAAGGAAAGTGGTATCAAAAAATATACTGCAATATTAAATAATCAATGGATACTAATGGACTATGACCACAAAAGAAAATTATTAAAATATGAGTTTGACAACATAATTAAGAAAGGTAGTAATACATTTTCTCTAACAGTCACTGATAAGGTAGGAAACACTACTAACTATTCAGTAAAATTTACTTATTAGATGATATTATTTCAAGGAAAGTATCTTTAATATAATTCTTTAATTCATCTCTTACACTAGAATACTGATTAATAATTTCCGAATAAGTTCCAGTAGCATCAGCTGGATCTTTAAAACTTTTATGAATAACAGAAGTTGCACTAGGGAAAATAGGGCATTTTTCATTTGCATTATCACATACTGTTAATACAAAATCAATATCTATATCTATATATTCATTCAAGTGATTAGATGAATGTTTAGAAATATCAATACCAACTTCTAACATAACCTTAATAGCATGCTTATTAACTAGTTCCGGATAGGTTCCAGCACTATATATACAAAAATCATTAGTAAGATGTGAAAGCCAACCATGAGCCATCTGTGATCTACATGAGTTACCAGTACATATAATAAGGATACTTTTCATTTTAAATAATAATTTTTAATATGTAATGGATTAAAATAGAATTGCAATTTATAATATAAATGCTGAGTTATCTTCAAAATCTAAATTATAGTAAATCTATAAATAAAAAGACTGCAAAATAGCATTTAACAATAAATTATAATAAACTGTCTAAACTAGAGTTTATAATATTGCATTAATATCATACTTTTGTTTATTTATGAGAAAAATCATTTTAACATATCTTTTATTATTTATAGTTTCTGCAATCAAAGCACAAACTATAGAAGGTATAATAACAGATGTAAATAATAATTTTTTAAGCTCCGTTAATATATCTATTATTAATAAAAGTAATGGTGTAACATCTGATATTAGTGGTAAATATAAAATAGATACTGAAGCAAATAGATCTCATGTTATTGCTTTTAGTTTTATTGGTTATCAGACAGAGAAAATTAGAATTCCTATGCTTAAAAAAGGACAGAACTATACACTAAATATTATTCTGCAAGAATCAAATATAATCCTAAAAGATATAATAGTTAAAGATCAAAAAAGTAGAAAAAGCAACCTAAGCAGAATTAAAACTAAACATGTTGAAGTGATCCCTGGAAGCAATGGAGGTATTGAATCAATATTAAAGACATTACCTGGTGTAAGCTCTGCAAATGAGTTAAGCTCACAGTATTCAGTTAGAGGCGGTAATTTTGATGAAAATCTTGTTTATGTTAATGGTATCGAAGTTTACAGACCTTTTCTTATACACTCTGGGCAACAAGAGGGTTTAAGTTTTGTAAATCCTGATTTAGTTGGTAGTATCTTATTCTCTGCAGGTGGGTTTGCAGCAAAGTATGGTGATAAAATGTCTTCAGTACTTGATATAAAATATAAAAAACCTAAATCCTCCAATGGTTCTGTTAGCCTAAGTTTACTTGGAGGTTCTGCTCATTTTGAAGGCATTAATAAGAATAAGAGACTAAGCTATTTATTTGGAATAAGACATAAATCTAATCAATATCTACTAAATAGTTTAGATACTGAAGCTGAATATAAACCAAGATTCTCAGATTTACAAACATACTTAAACTATAAATTAGATACTGACTGGGATATCAGTTTCTTGGCTAATATATCTAAGAATGAGTACAATATGATCCCTCAAAATAGAGATACAGACTTTGGGACATTTAATGAAGCATTACGATTAACTATATATTTTGAAGGACAAGAGGTAGATAGATATGAAACATATTTCGGTGCATTAAGTACTAAATATAATCCTAATACTCATTTACAATTGCAATTAACAACTTCAGCATTCAAAACATTTGAACAAGAAAACTTTGATATTTTAGGAGAGTATTGGTTATATCAACTAGATAATAATCTTGGTTCAGATAATTTTGGAGATATTGCATTTGATAGAGGAGTAGGTAAATATATTAACCATGCAAGAAACTCATTAGAAGCAAGAGTAATCAATTTGGCTCATAAAGGAAATTTCAATAATAACAATACAACAATTGATTGGGGAATACAATTTCAACAAGAAGATATAGATGATAGAATACATGAATGGAGCTTAATTGATTCAGCTGGATTTATACTACCTCATCCAACAGATTCTATAGGTCTACCTTCAAATAATAATCAAGAAGTAAATATAAATGAACTCTTAAAAACAAATATAAATATCTCGTCCAGTAGACAATCAGGGTATATTCAGTACTCTAAAGACATGAATAATCTATCATTAAATGCTGGAACAAGATCTAGCTATTGGTCATATAATGAGGAATTGCTTGTCTCTCCTAGAATATCATTAGCATATGCACCAAACTGGCAAAAAGATGTTGTATTTAGATTAGCCTCAGGAATATATTACCAATCACCATTTTATAAAGAACTAAGATATCCAAATGGAGAACTGAATAAAAATATCTCTTCACAGAAATCTGTTCATTATGTTTTAGGTTCAGATTACTTATTCTATAAATGGGGAAGGCCATTCAAATGGATAACAGAAGTATATTATAAAAAACTAGATAAT
>TARA_B110000438_G_scaffold303161_1_pt1 | contig 10855 bp, 12 predicted proteins | sample TARA_B110000438 | Tara Oceans TARA_B110000438 (sample SAMEA4398413) | marine metagenome | biome: Polar Biome; feature: [MES] marine water layer (ENVO:01000295) within the mesopelagic zone...; material: water (ENVO:00002006), including particulate matter (ENVO:01000060) such...
TAAAATAAAATTTCTTTGCAATAAATCCTAACCAAATAGCATCAATAGCCAAAAAAATTGTTAAGACAATAATATATGTTAGGAAGTACTTTGACATAATTATACCGTTTGATAGTTAAATATTTAACGTATACAAATACAGCATAGATCAATTTTATTAAAATAGGTAGATTATTTAGGCATGAATAAAACTGAAAAAATAGGAATTATTGGAGGTGGTATTTCAGGATTATCAGCTGCATGGCATTTATCTAAAGAGAGTAACGTCGTACTTTTTGAAAAAAATGATTATCTCGGAGGTCATGCTCATACTGTCAAAGTAAGAGATAATAATAATGAAATATTTATAGATACAGGATTTATGGTTTTCAATGATGAAAATTATCCAAATCTATTAAAATTATTTGATAATCTAGAAATTAATTCTTATAGTTCAAATATGAGTTTCTCTCTTTCAATTGACTCTTTAAATTATGAATACTCGGGATCTGGTTTAATAGGGTATTTTGGACAAATCAAAAATTTGTTAAATTACCAACATTGGAAACAACTTATAAATATTAGAAAATTTTACTTAAGTGCAGAAAAAAATATAGTAAAATATAATAAAAATACTTCATTAGAAGAATTCTTAAGATCAGAAAAGTATCCTGATTATTTTATTCAGAATCATGTTATTCCGATGTGTAGTGCTATATGGTCGTGCAATCCTGAAAAGATGCTAGACTATCCAGCATTTGATTTTGTTAGATTCTTTGCCAATCATGGGTTATTTAAAATATCCAAAAGGCCCCTCTGGAAGTCAATAATAGGTGGAAGTATGAGATATGTAGATGGAATACTTAATAGTAGTTCTTTTGATACAAAATTAAATACAGAAATTACAGAGATTAAAAAAGACGGTAATAAATATGAGGTATATTTTGGAGATGGAGAAAAAGAGTCCTTTGATAAATTGATTTTTGCGACCCCCGCAAATGAAAGTTGTAAAATAATCAAACCACTAAATCCAGAACTTGCAAAAAATTTAGAAAAATTTGAATATCAAGAAAATATGGCCATACTCCACAATGATGCTTCACAGATGCCTAAAACAAAAAAGTTATGGTCTAGTTGGAATTATATAAAAAAAGATAATATAAAAGGTAGTGATAATTTATCCATTACATATTGGTTAAATAGTATCCAAAAACTAAGAACAGATTTAAATTTTTTTCTAACCTTAAATCCTCATAAAAAAATAAGAGAAGACTGTATTCATAAAGTAATAAAATTTAGCCACCCAATTTTTGATACTAAGAATAGAGCTTTAAAAGATAAAATTCTTCAAAAACAAGGTGACAATAATATATGGATTTGTGGAAGTTTCCTTGGGTATGGATTTCATGAAGATGGTATACAAAGCGGTCTTCTGGTCGCTGAGGATATTTCTAAACGTAATAGACCATGGACAACAGATGAAAGCTGGAATAGGCTAGCTAATTAATAGGAAATTTGTATTAGCGTATTATGAATTATAATAAAATACTTGTTGGAAAAGTTTTCCATAAAAGAGTCTTCCCCATTCAGCATAAGCTAAATTATAATGTTTTTGCTGTAATGATTGACTGCGATAATCTGGATGAAGTATTAAAAAAATCAAAAATTTTCTCCTATAATAAATTTAACCTTCTAAGTATCTTTGATAAGGACCATGGAGATGAATCTTCCATAGGTGACTTCCTAAAAAAAATTCGAAATAACACAAAAACAAGAAACCCTATAAAACGTTTTTCTATGATAGCGTACCCTCGTGTTCTTGGTTATGTATTTAACCCAATTACGGTTTATATTGGATTTAATGAAAATGACTCAATAGAAGTTATGGTTTATGAGGTGAATAATACTTTTGGTCAGCGTGTCATTTATGTTATCCCAGTTACTGATAATATAGAAAAAACAATCTACCAAAAGTGTGAAAAGAAATTATTCATATCACCATTCAATGGGAATACTGGTATTTATTCATTCCATATAACCAATAATGACGAAATATTTAATATAGGAATTAATCTTCAAGTAGATGAAAAACCTATTTTGAAGGCTTTTTTTACAAGTAGAAAAATAGATCTATCTGATAAAGATTTAATTCGTTCTCTAACGAATAATGCCTTGCTTACCTTTAAAGTAATAGCAGCTATACATTTTGAAGCGATTAAACTCCTTTTTAAAGGACTTAAATTAAAGAAGAAACCGAAAGCACCTAAATCTCAAATTTTTTATTTTAATGAAATTGATATAATTAAATAAATGAAGAAATATATATTAAAATTATTTGATTGGAGGCCAGAAGGATCAATTAACTTAATATTTCCTGATAAATCCCACTATTTAATTGGCTCAGAAGCAACTCCTTTAGAGATAAAATTTAATAATTATAAGATAGTTAGAAATTATTTCCTAAGTGGCCCTAATGCATTTGGTGATTGCTTCATAAATGGTGATATTGAGTGCAATAACTTGACAGATTTTTTTATTTTCTATATCAGAAATAAGAAAAATTTTGATAGGATGCTCCCCTTTAAAATATTTAATCTTAATATTTCATACCTTTCCCATATTCTGAGGCAAAATACTTTACGAGGATCAAAAAGAAATATTCGCGTCCATTATGATATGGGAAATGATTTCTTTGAGACATGGCTCGATGATACCATGCAATATTCAAGTGCACATTTTGAAAAAAAACACAAAACATTAGAAGAGGCACAAGAAAATAAATTCAAGAAACTCAATGATTACTTATATTTAAATGATAATGAGAAATTATTAGAAATTGGGTGTGGTTGGGGAACACTATCTCAATATCTATTTAATATTAATGAAATTGATTTAGACGCTATAACAATTTCAAAAGAACAATTAATATTTGCAAAAAATCTTGAGCTAAAAGAATCTAATAATAAATGTAATTTTGTCCTTAAAGATTATAGAAATATAACCGAAACCTATAATAAAATCATTTCAATTGAAATGATTGAAGCAGTTGGTAAAAAATACCTCCCCTTATATTTAAAAAAAATAAAAGAATGCCTTAAAGATGATGGGCACGCAATCATTCAAGGTATTACTATAGCCAATGAGAAATATGATGAGTACAGCAAACAAGTTGACTTTATTCAAAAGTATATCTTTCCTGGGGGATTTTTACCTAGTAAAGATCTCTTAATTAATGAAGCTCACGATGCAGGTTTAAAAGTTGAAATTATTGAAGATTTAAATCCTTCCTATGTGGAAACACTAGCTTTATGGAGAGAAAAATTTAATAATAAATGGCCCTCATTAAAAAACATGGGATATGATGAAAAATTTAAAAGAATATGGAATTACTATTTATCGTATTGCGAAGCAGGCTTCTCTGAAGAAACTATATTTATTAGTATATTCAAATTAACCCCAAGGTAGTCCATCTATTTTGAGGTTTTTTTCCAAATAAATTTCTTAATTATATAGAAGTATAACTTGTGAGGCAGAAGTCTCATTAATTTGAGTTTAAATGATAATAAAAAAGGGAAATGTATTTCATATTTTACTTTATTAAGACCTTGAATAATCTTTTTTGCAGCATAATCTGTAGAAACAAGATTGGGCATCTTAAAATTATTAACTTTTGTTGCTTCAGTATCAACAAAACCTGGATTTATAATAGAAACCTCAATCCCATAATGCGTGAGTTCGGATTTCAATATATCCGCCAAATTAATTAAAGCAGCTTTTGTTGGGCTATACGCAATTGAATTTGGCAATCCCCGATAACCCGCTATAGACGCAACAATAGCGATATGCCCTTTTCCTCTTTTTATCATATCTGGAATTATTGCTGTCAGACAATTTATCACACCAAAATAGTTGATCTCCATGGTATTTATAATATCGTTATATCTATCTTCTATATCTTCAACACTAAATAATTTACTAACCCCCGCATTTAATATTACCAAATCTATGCCATCATCAAACTTTTCAACTATTTGATTATACTTATCTTTAACTTGAGCAACATCTCCAACATCAAGATCGATTGGAATGATATTATCATTTAATGATCCCAACTCTATTAATTTATCTTTTCTTCTTGCTGATACAGCTACAAGAGAACCAGAATTTGCCAAAATTTTTGCTAAGCTATACCCAATACCTGAACTAGCACCAGTAATCCATACAGATTTCCAATTATTTAGCATTTATATGCGAATGAATGAATGAAGCTTATTAGCTAAATAATTATTAAAAATCAAGGGACCATCTGTAGAAATTATACAAATACAATCCTCTTTTGAAGACACAAAAGGCTGATGTTTTGATTCACCGTTATGTTCTGCAATATCACCAACTTTATATGATCCATGCTCGTCATCAAATGAACCTTGTAGAACTAAAGTTAATTCACTACCTGTATGGCCGTGTTCTGGAATTTTTTTATTTGATTTGATTTTTAGAAGTGTGAGTAAAGTATCTTCTCCATCCCCAACTTTTACTTGGCACTTTTTAATTCCAAATGCTAAAAAGGACCATTTAATATCCTCAAGATCTTGACCAATATAAGGTTGGAGTACCCCTGGAATAAGTGATTTTCTATTAAAATCATAACCCTTATCGTTTATTTTATTTTTCTTAGATTCCTTATCTAACTTCTCTAGAAAAATACTATAATCACTTTCTTCAACATCACTCGTTTCTATTTCTTCTATAAGCTTACCACCTATTTCATGGCCAAGATTATACAATCCACTACATTCATGACACTTCTCTATATGTGATGAAACAAGTAATGCAAAAGGTGTCCTCAGAGTTCCGCTTGAATATGCTAATAATGTTGATAAATCTGGATGATTTTTCATGCCACAACTTCCTTCAAGTTATCTTTCATTTTTTGATATGCTAACCTCATACGTGATTTTACTGTTCCAATCGGAATCTCTAATTTTGAAGCAATCTCATCTTGGGTCATATCATTCATGAATGAAAGCTCAATAACTTTTCTTTGTTTTATTGGGAGCAAATTAATTGCATTTTTTACATGTAATGATATTGATTTTTTTTCAGCTATAACTTGTCCATCATCATTCTCAGAAGCAATCTCTATTTCATTTATATCTGTATATGGCTTAGACGATTTTTTTCTTAATAAATCAATCCTATTATTTCTTGCTATTGTGTATATCCATGCACTAAATGAGCCTTTATCTGCATTATACATATGTAATTTTTCCCACACATTTATCATGGTATCATGCATCACATCCTCAGCTTGAGCAACGTCAGCACCACCTTTAATTAGCAAAGACTTTATTCTTGGCGCGTAATACCTAAATACAACTTCAAAATCATTAGCGTTTTTGTTGATTTGAAATTTTTTAATAAATTCCTTGTCTATTTCAAACATTATTTATTTTCAGCTTTGTCACATACCCGCAACTAATTAAGTACGTTTTGTTATGTAAAATAGTTTAAATAAAATATAAATTAAACTTATATCGTATATATATCGTTATTATAACGGAAACTTAATATGAAAAAAGAAAATTATCAGCGTTTTAAGAATGCAAAAATAGCTATTATTGGCGCAAACGGTGGAATAGGATCTGCAATTATAAATAAAATTTATAATTTAGATGTTACAAATGAGGTAATAGAAATTGTTAGAACAAAAAAACATTCTAATCAGTTCGAGATGGATATGTTAGATGATAATTCAATATTCTCTTGTGCAGAAGAAATACAAAAAAAATATAATAATTTGGATATAATTATTAATGCAACTGGGTTACTACATGTTGGAAATTATAAGCCAGAGAGAACATTCAGAGAAATTAATTATGACTATCTTAATGAAATATTCAAAATAAATACTTTTAGTCCATTTCTAATATCAAAATATTTTTCACCATTATTAAATAAAAATCATACTTCTATAATTGCATTCCTTTCTGCAAGATTAGGAAGCATATCAGATAATAGTCTAGGCGGTTGGTATAGTTATAGATCATCTAAAGCTGCCTTAAATATGTTAATTAAAACGTTATCTTTAGAACTTGCATATACAAATAAGAATGCTATTTGTATTGGAATACACCCCGGAACTGTTGATACAAAACTATCGAGCCCATTTACTGAAAAAATGAGAAATAAGAAAATATTCACAAAAGATGAAGCTGCTGGATATCTTATGAATATTATTAATAACGTTGATTCTCTTCAGAATGGATATATAATTGATTGGCAAGAAAAAAAAATAGACTACTAGTCTAAACTTCTATTCTAAATCAATAAATTCATAAATAATGGATCTTTCAAATAAAAAAATTTTAATATTAGGAACTGGGGCCAATGGTAGTTGTGCAGCTGCTGATATTACGCAAGATGGTTACGATGTGATGTTAATTGATCAGTGGCCAGATCATGTTAACTCTATGAATAAAAATGGATTAACAATAAATTTTCCTGAAGAAACTAAACAGGTCAATGTTGATGCCTATCATTTATGTAAACTAGCTGAGATGAATGCAAAATTTGATTATGTTTTCCTTTTTGTTAAAGCATATGATACAGCATGGATGACGCAACTAATAAGACCCTATTTAAGTGATACCGGTCTGATGATAGGTGTCCAAAATGCAATGACTGCTCAAAGAATTTCAGACATTATAGGGCCTAACAGAACTTTGGGTTGTGTTGTTGAATTATCCTCAGAATTATTCACACCAGGTATAATTCAAAGAGATACCCCGCAATCGAAAACTTGGTTTGGAATTGGTGCACTCTCAGATCCTATTGTGCCCCGTTTAAATGAAGTAAAACAAATTCTTTCTTCTGTTGGTAATGTTGATGTTGTTGAGGATATAATATCAGCAAAGTGGATGAAGTTAATAATTAACGCAATGTGCATGGGCCCTTTTGCAATGCTTGGTTCAAACTTGTACGAAGGATTTAAAATCCCAGGAATGCGAGAGCTAGTTATGAAGATTGGAACTGAGGCTCTTTTAGTCGGACAAAAGAATGGTTACAAGATTGTACCTATATTTGGTCTTAAAGAAGATCAAATTAGTAATTCAAATAACCCTATTGAGTTAATGTTAGATAAATTAATAAAAGATATTGGGCCAAATGCAAGAGATGCTGTTTTTCACGATCATTTGAAAGGTAGATATAGTGAAGTAGATGAAATTAATGGGCTTGTTGTAGAATTAGGCAAAGACAAAGGCATAGATACTTCAATTAATGAGCAAATTGTCAAAATTACTAAAAAAATCCATCTAGGAGAGCTGGAACCCTCTATAAAAAATCTTAATACTTTTAAAAAATATATCTAAACTTTCATAACTATCTGCCCTATTGTTTTTCTTGCCTCTGCGTCTTTATGAACTCTTATCACATCTTTTAGAGTATAATTTTTATTTAAATTTAATTGAATTTCTTTATCTTTTATTTTTTCAAAAACTCTTAATGCACTATCATTCGAAATATCACTGGAAGTCATATAATTCACCATTGTAGCTCTATGGATATATGCAGAATTTTTAACACCGTCTTTTGCGATGTCGTACATAGGAGGATTACCGGAGGCGCTTCCAAAACTGACTACTAAGCCTAATTTTTTGACACAGGCAAGCGAAATATCCCATGAAGTAAGACCAACTGAGTCATAAACAACGTCTACACCTTTATTATTTGTAATATTCATTATCTCAAATAAAATATCATCGTCTTCTATATTAAATACATATTGATAACCACATTTTTTTGCATACTGCTCTTTTTCTTTGCTTCCAACAACACCAATTGCTATTGCACCAATTGAATTTGCCCATTGTCCTGCAATTTGACCGACTCCACCCGCTGCTGCATGGAATAATATATATTCATTTGCTTTTAATTTATGTGTTCTATTGAAAAGATATTCTACTGTCCTACCTTTTGTTAATACAGCGGCTGCAATATCCAAGCCCATCCAATCAGGTATTTTAATTAAATCTTTTGATTTTATTATTCTTCTATAAGAATAAGCTCCCAAACCATTCCCACTACCTGCATACGCAACTCTATCTCCTACATTATAACCCTCATCCGTGTTACCATCTCCAATCTTTTCAATAATTCCTGATGCCTCTGTTCCTAAACCGCATGGCTTATTTGGTGTAGAATAAATACCTGACCGATGATAAGTATCAATCATATTAAAACCTACAAATTCATGCTTAAGAAGAACCTCGCCCTTTGAAGGTTCCGGAAGATTAACATCTTCCCATATCATATTATCTGGTCCACCAGTTTCATATAAGTTTATTGTTTTAGTTTTCATTCGATCAAGGATCCATTATTTAGAAGAAAAAATTTAATATTCACTATAATAATTTTTTAATTCATTTAGCAAAGAAAAGTTGACTTAATTGATTTAAAATATTAAACATTGATAGTAATTTAAATTAAACCTTATTAAATATAAATATTAATACGAAAGCAAGCAAATGACTGCAGTTATCAAAACTGGTGGAAAACAATATTCAGTAAATAAAGATGATATAATCATCGTTGAGAAATTACCTGAGGAACAGGGGAAAACTGTTACATTTACAGACGTTTTAATGATTACAGAAGGTGAAAAAACTATTATAGGCTCTCCTTACATAGAGAATGCAATAGTTACAGCAGAGATTGTCGAGCAAAATAGAGCTAAAAAAATTATTGTTTTTAAGAAAAAAAGAAGACAAAATTATAGAAGGACTGCGGGACACCGACAACTTCAAACAAAACTTAAAATTATAGATATAGCAGCATCAAATAATAAAAAAGTTGCGAAGAAAGCAGAAGCTGTAGAAGAAAAAAAATTAGTTAAAAAAGTGGTTAAGAAAGCAGAAGTCGTAGAAGAAAAGAAACCAGTTAAAAAAGTAGCTGCTTCAAAGAAAGCTGCTGTTAAGAAAACAAAAAATGTAACGAAAACTGTTAAAAAAAATAATAAAGAGACATAAGAACTATTTCACTACAACAGAATATACGAGGAAATTATGGCACATAAAAAAGCAGGTGGATCATCAAAGAACGGACGTGACTCCGCTGGGAGAAGACTTGGTGTGAAAAAATTTGGTGGTGAACTGGTAATTCCCGGTAACATAATCATAAGACAAAGGGGAACCACTTGGCACCCAGGCGTAAATGTAGGTATTGGTAAAGATCATACAATATTCGCCAAAAAAACTGGCACAGTTAAATTTGTTGATAAAAGAACTGGTAGAAGAACTATCAATGTTATAGAAGCAAATTAGATAATTATATTTCCTATAACTAACCAAATTCCGTAAAAATTGATAACATATTACATCATTTACCTTAATGATGTATGGTATAGCTATGAAATTCCTAGATGAAGCAAAGATATATATTAAGGCTGGTAATGGCGGCGGCGGCGCCGTTAGTTTCCGGAGAGAAAAATATATAGAATTTGGTGGGCCAGATGGAGGTGATGGAGGAAATGGAGGAAATGTCTATATAAAGGCTGTTGAAGGGTTAAATACCTTAATTGATTATAGATATAAACAACACTATAAGGCTGAAAGAGGAAAAGATGGAGCAGGAAAAAATAAAACCGGGCACGGAGGAAAAGACACCACCTTGCTTGTCCCGCAAGGCACACAAATTTATGATGAATCAAAGGAAGAATTAATTTCTGATCTATTAGAGATAGATCAAATATTTATGATTGCAAATGGTGGTAGTGGTGGTTTTGGTAATTCACGTTTTAAATCATCAACAAATCGAGCTCCTAGAAATGCAAACAAAGGTACCCCTGGAGAAGAAATTACAATTTGGCTACAGATGAAATTGATTGCAGATTGTGGAATTATCGGACTACCAAATGCAGGTAAATCGACTCTATTATCTAAAATAAGTCAAGCAAATCCTAAGGTTTCAGATTACCCCTTTACAACACTTAATCCTGTTTTGGGTGTAGTAAATCATTTAGACAACACTTTTGTAGTTGCAGATATACCTGGGCTAATCGAAGGAGCTCATACAGGCACAGGACTTGGCCATAAATTTCTATCGCATATTGAACGATGTCCTATGCTCATTCATTTGATTTCCTTAGAGGAGAAGAGCCTACTCAATTCTTATAAAATAATTCGTAAAGAAATTAAGAAATATGGAAATGAACTCTCTAAAAAGCCTGAAATTATAGTCCTAAATAAAAGTGACTTATTTGATGAAGCAGATATTCAAGAAAAAATTAAGGATTTTAATGATAGTGTTAAATCTAAAATAATAGTTACTTCTGCTGAAGAGTATATAGGAGTAGAGGAGCTCAAGGAAAAAGTATATCAGTTAATTATAGGACAGAACAAAAAAAATTCTAAACAAGAAAAATGGCAACCACAAATAAAATAAATAACGCTAATAATATAGTAATAAAAATTGGCTCAAGTCTAATAGTAGATGAGGATGGATCAATAAGAGAAAGTTGGTTGAATAGTCTTGTTGATGATATTGATCAACTAAAGAAGCAATCTAAGGGTGTCATCGTTGTTACATCTGGAGCTATTGCATTAGGAAAAAATATTCTCAATATTAAAAAAGATGAAAAATTAAAATTAGATATAGCTCAAGGAACAGCAGCTGTTGGACAAATAGAACTGATTAGTGCATTTAAGAATGCTTTTTCAAAAAGAAATCTGAAAGTTGCTCAATTGCTATTAACTATTGAAGATACTGAAAAACGAAGAAGATATCTTAATGCGAGAAATACAATATCTATGCTACTAAAAAATGATGTAATACCAATAATTAATGAGAATGACACAGTAGCAACAGAAGAAATAAG
>TARA_B110000438_G_scaffold36859_1_pt1 | contig 10840 bp, 11 predicted proteins | sample TARA_B110000438 | Tara Oceans TARA_B110000438 (sample SAMEA4398413) | marine metagenome | biome: Polar Biome; feature: [MES] marine water layer (ENVO:01000295) within the mesopelagic zone...; material: water (ENVO:00002006), including particulate matter (ENVO:01000060) such as......
CCAATATCATGACGGGGACTCTAAACTTATTAAAATAAGGGAAAAAATCGTAAAAGAATTGATAAAAGTGTTTAAAGTGGTGTCCAAACGACAATAATAATGCAAAGACTGATGCGGTAATTAGGAATATTCTAAAACGATCTTTATATGTAAATATCCCATAAATAGCGAATAATAGCACTAAGATTCCCATATAATTGGGATAATCGGTGAATGGCATATTTCCCCAATAGGTGGCGCCACCAAACCCATAATAAGATGGATTTAAAAAGGTAAGCATTTCTCCCATGCTGAATGACCATTGTGTGGCATATTCAAGACCGGTTCCGCCCCCTCCGCCAGCTCCACGTATTGAAAATGGGGTGTACGACGTGGCGGGAAGGTAAATCCACATTGACATGGAAATTGCCAATACGAATGCTGGAATAGACCACATAATCACACGAGTAAACTCAGCTTTTTTATTTACATAATTGAATATTATTTCCATTACCAAATAGAGACCAACCAACATCCATGTATAATATGCAATTTGAACATGTGCCCGTTGTAATTGTAGCCCCATCAATAATGCCAAAATTCCCATATTCGACCAATTTGGAAAACCTTTTAATCGAATAATTGCCCACATTACCCACGGGATAAATGCGGTAGTCATCATTTGACTTCCATGGCCATGCACTATCATGGTGACCAAATAGGGCATCATCATATAGGTAATTCCACCAAAAAAAGCGACTGAATCCTCAACCTTCAAATATCGAAGCAAGACAATCATTCCCAATGCGGCAAAGATAAAATGGAAAATGAACTCCCAAAATTGAGAAAGCCCAAACGCCATTAATCCCTTCATTAGTAAATGAGGCAGATAATATTCTGATATATTTTGAAATGAATGAACGGATGGCATCCCACTAAATAGCCAAGGCATCCACAATGGATATTCAGCAAATTCATGGGTGGCATTCTCGATTCCCATACGTACCGCTTTAGGTGAGAGTGAGTCTCCACCTTGAAATTGATAGTCCTCAAATAGCACCTTATTGAATAGTATTCCACATATTAATACAAGGGGGGCTAGTATGATAACCCATTTTTGAATATTCTTATTCATGAATAATTTGTCTTTTCTTCACAATTTTTAGTTTAATTTGGAGGTAAAAATACGGCTTTTCCATCCCAAGAATAAAAATAGATTCCACTTGTTTAGGTTTTAATAAAAATAGATTATATCTTATTCCCTAAATTTAACGGATGTCAGAACAGAAAATAATCCTCTACGGCGCATTTGACCGATACAATTATGGTGATATTCTTATTCCAATTATTTTAGGTAAATATCTAGAAGAAAATGGAATTACAAATATAGAATATTGCAGTATAAGGAATGCAGACTTAACCTCAATGGGTGGGTTCAAATGCAAGCGGCTAAATCTTGGAGAAATACCTACAAATAGTAGTATTATAGTTTCTGGTGGAGAAGTAGTCAATGTAGATTGGACATCTATAACCAGCTATTTCATGGGTTGGTTTGGAAATCGTTTCATTCGAGTTTCCCGGTTGATTTTCCCTCGATCATGGGTAAACTCCATTTGTATGAAAATTATGGATGGCCAATTTAAATTCCCTTTCTTGATTGAAAAGGAGTCCATTTGTAAATCTACTCATATTCTATATTATGGCGTGGGGGGAGTTTCAATAAAATCTTCTGACCAATTAATAAAAACGACCTTAGTGGAAGCTGATTTGATTAGTGTTCGAGATAAAAACGCGAACCATATTTTAAAATCAACATGGGGGATTGATAATCAACTCACACCTGATATTGCCAATGCGGTTTCAAAATTTTATCCAAAAGATGAATTACTCGAATCTACAAGTAAGAATACTAAAGCATTCATTTTAAAGAATGAGGGGGCCTACTTTTGTTTTCAAATGGCTCAACAATATACTCACGGAGAATTATCTACAATAATAGATTCACTCTCAAAATTAATATTAGAGGGCGTTCCCATCGCACTCCTTCCATTGGGAATAGTCAGTGGCCATGAAGATGATAAAATACTTGAACAAATTTATGAAAGGCTATCCTCAGAAAAAGTTTTCATTTTGCGAGATATCCATTTAATAGATAGTGTTAGTTTAATCGCTCATTCAAAAGTTTTTACCGGAACGAGCCTGCATGGTAATATTACGGCAATGTCCTACGCAGTGCCCCACTTTCCATTAAACAAAAATGTTCCTAAACTGATCAGTTATATAAAGCAATGGGATATTTCAGCGGTGGAGGCATGTCCGGATTATTCTCAAATCCATGAATTTTATGAGAAGTCCACCGAAATGGATGTAGAAACTTTAAAGGTAAATAGAGATACGTTAATTTCTCATATCGAGCAAAATGTAGGTAAAGTTTGTCAAATTATTTCTTCAGAGAGCTAATGGAGTGAAATATTCCCAGGAATGAATTTCTAAGAAGGTAGAGGGAAAAACCCACCCATACTTGTGCAGGAGAACAATGCTTAGACATGAGATGCTTAACGGACTTCAATTTACGTTTCAATTTAATAAAACTAAACTCACCGCCAACAGACGCTGATACTTTATGATAAATTTTTGCATCGGGAACGAAAATTGAATCTATCCCCATCGCTTTACCGCGCAGGCATAAATCTACATCTTCAGCATACATGTTAAAACCCTCATCAAATCCATTTAATTTATGAATAGTTTCAGGAGAGATAAAAATACAACAACCCGTTACATACCCTGTTTTAGACAATTCTGAGTATTGACCCTTATTTTCTTGACGGATTCCTACATGCGTCAATTGACCCACTTTTAAATCTACATTCCCACCGGCATACCAAATTTTATTTGGGTTATCAACATAGTGAATTATTGGGCAATATAAATGTTCAGCTCCAAATTTAGCCACGCCCTCCATCAGCTTCTCTAATAAGTTAGGTTCAACCGTGGTATCATTATTTATAATAAGGTAATAATCTGATTGAGAGGATTGTAAATGTTCGAATGCTAAATTGTATGCCGGACCAAATCCATAATTTTTATCTAATGCCAATACTTCTACAGAAGGGTAATTTTTATGGATTTTAGCGATAGTATCATCTGATGAACCATTGTCAATAACCATGGTAGAATAATTATCATAACTGAGTTTTTCAACAGAGGCTAAACATTGATTCGTAAGTTCAGAGCCATTCCAATTCAAGATGAGTAATTTTATATGTGAATTCATATTCGTGAATAGAGGGACTCAATCCCATCGATGAAGTTTTTCCATGTGAATTTAGATTTCACATCATCTATATTCTTGGACATTTTTACAAAATTGCCATTTAGTAATCCATTTGCTAAGCAAGTTGCTAATTCATCAGGATTATTCACCGCCACAATTTCCCCAGAAACTCCCTTTTCTACATACTCGGGCAAGCCACCTACATCCGTTACCACTACAGGAATATTATAGTTATATGCAATTTGAACAATTCCACTTTGAGAAGCAGAATGATAAGGCAACGCCATCACATCTGAAGCAGAAAAATAAGAGAAGACTTCTGAATCAGGAATAAATCTATTCTCCCAACTAAAGACATCTCCAATTTCTAATTCATTAATAAGTGAATCATATTTTTCAGTATTTCCATAAGACTCTCCAACTGCAAGTACATGGAAGTCATCCATCTTTTCCTTTAACAACTTGGTCGCCTTAATCAACACATCCAGACCTTTATAGTCTCGAACTATTCCAAAATACAAAATAAGATGTGTGGCAGTAATACCATGCTTTTGTCGAGCATCTTCCCTTTTGATATTTGGACCATAATTATCATAAATAGGATGAAAACGTTTCTCAACTAAAGCATTGGGTATCAGATTCTTCAGTTCATTTCGAACACCATCTGATTGTACCAGAAATCCATCAAGTTGATTAAAAAGTCGCATGGTGAGCCATTTATCAATAAAACTGGATTCATGAGGAATGATATTATCACAAAGTGCTATCTGTTTTATTTCAGGAGATATTTTGCTGATTGACTTTGCAATACTTCCCATGGAAAGTCCAAAAAAAGGATTCCAAAAACGGTAGATAACTAAATCGGGAGCATATTCAATAATTTGTCGAGCGGTGGATTTCCATGAACCGGGTCCAATAGAATCGATGGTACGGTTACTTTCAAATGATGAAAATTCATCATTATCAAAAAATTGAGTCTTCCCTGGAAATAAAAAATCTGGATATTGACGATTAAAATTAAACACCTGCACAGAATGGGATTCTGAAAGATGTTGAGACAATATGGCCGAATGAGTAGAAATTCCCCCTCTGTACGGTGGGGCAACACTGACCAATGCAATTTTCATTATTGTTCTTTCTTGTACTTTCTGAGAACAATACTCTCATTTCGGTGTGCAGTTTTAGTTATCAACTCACCAATAAGACCCATTGAGAAAAATTGGATTCCCACAATCAACAACAATATACCCAGAAAAAATATGGGGCGATTGCCAATCCAAATACCATTAAACCATCCTACGGTAAGATACACATTGATAGCAAATCCTGCTGAAAGTAATACTAATCCAATACTCCCAAAAAAATGAAGAGGACGAGTTAGATATTTACCTAAAAACATAACCGTTAGTAAATCATAGAAGCCGTGAAATATTCGAGAACCACCGTATTTAGTAACCCCAAATTTACGTGAACGGTGATTAACCGGAATTTCAGTTACTGAAAATCCTTTTTGGGCGGCAAGTGCAGGCGTATAGCGATGCATTCCACCATAGAGATCTATAGCTTTAACCACTTTTTGACGATATGCTTTCAGCCCACAATTAAAATCATGAATTTTTACTTTGGTCACAAATCTCATGACTGCATTAAAAAGTTTTGACGGCCATCTTTTGGTGATTGGATCTTGTCGATCTACTTTCCACCCCGAAACCACATCCCAGCCTTCATTGATTTTACTTACTAAATTTGAAATTTCAGCAGGATCATCCTGTAAATCTGCATCCATCGTAATTATGATATCACCAGTGGCTACCTTAAAACCTTCATTCAAGGCATCAGCTTTGCCAAAATTACTATATAAGTCAATCAATGTAACTGCTGAATCTTGCTCAACTATTGTGGTTATTTTATAAAGAGAATTATCAAAACTGCCATCATTAATAAAAATAATCTCATGGGATGGAAAACTCTCTAACGAATTCTTAACTTCAGAATAAAGAGCTGAAATTGATTCATCCTCATTATATACAGGTATCACAATACTTACAGATTGCTTAATCATTTAATGGCTCCAATTTTGCCTTTAGCATGGCATTTGTGGGATTAAGCATTACCGCTTTATTGAAATTATCTTGTGCTTTTTTAACATTTCCCATTTTCAAATATACATCTCCCAGATGCTCTAAAATGACAGAATTGTCACCACTAATTTCAACGCTATTTTGTAAATATTTTAAGGCTAAATTGGTTTCACCCAACTGGAAGTAAATCCATCCTAAGGTATCCATAATCATAGAATTTGTAGGATCCAGGTCAATTGCCTTTTCAGCTAAATCCAATGCAAATTCAAGATCTTCAGTGGTGGATGATTCTCGTTCGGATATAATATAAGCATAATCATTCATATCCATTGCATTCTGTAAATCTGATGCCAAAATTTTAGAAAATAAACTATCTGAAAATTCATACTGATTTAAATCTTCGTAGATGATTGCCATTGAATGCCATATAATTCCAGATTCGGGTTGGAGTTTTAATGCCGATTCAAATTCAATTAAAGCATCATCATATTGCCCAATTTCTTTATAGGATGAACCTAAATAAAATAATATTGAGAAGTTTTCAGTGAATTTCTGCTTCGCTATAAGTAATGTGGAAATCGCATCAGTAATTTTACCATCTTCTAATAAAGAAAGCGCATAAGATTCAAATCCCAAATTTTCTTCAGGATAAATATCCATCATTGATTTACTGAAGCTAATTTCACGCTGTAGCTCATTCAAATTTGAATAGCATATCAACAGGGCTCGCATAATTTCAAAATTGTTTACTCCGTCGTTATACACAAATTCAAAATTTAACTTCGCTGCTTCATAATTACCAATTTTCATATAAATATCACCTAATAATAGGTATGAAGCATTTGACCCCACCTTTACTTTCAGATTATCTAAATGTAAAATTGCACGCTCATACTGTTCCAAAGAGTATGCAATCTGTGATAAAATTTCTAACAGAATGACGTGGTCTTTATTGGTTGACTCAATGCGTAATATTTCATCATATACCTTTTGAATGGTAGCCGTAGCATTGCCAATTTCAATCATACGTTTTAAAATGGATTCATCTCGTTCAGACTCATAAATTTTGGCATATATTCGGATAAGGCCTTCCCAATTTTCATTGCCAAAATGGAGTTGGGCTTTTTCATACAAGAGTTGAACATTGTTAGGATGGGTAATCAATAATTGGTCCAAAAAATCATTGGCCCTATCCATTTGGCCCATTTGTTTATAAAGACCTATAATTTTAAACCCTAATATTTCATCTTGATTTAAATTATACGCGTATTTATAATTTTCTAATGCGCTGATATAGTCATTTTGATTTTGATATACTTCACCGATGGTATTATAAATTGTTGATGACTGAGGATATAGTTTTGAAGCTTCATGGAGGTTTTCGAGGGCAAGATTTTGGTTTTCTTCCATCAGGGCGATTTCACCCTCAATGAAAAAATACATGGCATTGCCTAAATTAGAGGCCATTAACCCGTGGCCAGAAAAAATAATGATTAATATTAATTTAAACAAAATCATATGGGTAAAAAAAATAGGAGGGTTTCCCCTCCTATTCAAAAACAATTATCATAAAGTTTATTTAGATATAAGTTCTTTTACTACGTTGTCAGCACTTTTTCCATCTGGAACTCTTACCATTTCAGAAGAAAATCGAAGTGAACCCGTTACTGAAGAAGCAGTAGCTCTTACTACTTTTATCATATCTTTTACATTTTTCTTGGCGCCTGTCTTATCGCCAAAAGATTGTTTCTTTGCCATAATAATTCCTTGATTAAAATTTACAAAATCCGACCTAAATCGCGGGGGGGTAATTTAAGCCCATTAAAGTAGGAAAACTAAAAAAAATCTACTTCGAACCACCCACCAATCGAATGGGCATATTGTATTGACTTTCTTCATCTTCTTTATCGGAGGAATCTTGATCTGCAATAAATCCATTTTGATTATTTAATGTAATTTGGGGATTTTGATTTGACTGACTACTCTTTGTGGATATTTTCTCTAAATCAACAATGGGAATTGAATCTTCTGTGACTAATAAATATGATGCTCCCACAACTAAAACCATGGCTGCAGCAAGCCCAATGGCTGAGATATAATCAAATCCAAAAAATTGATTCATTTTCAACGTTGATCTATTTTCATAGGATTCAATCTTTTGATTCAATTTATTTAAAAAATCTCCAGAAGCTTTCATTTTAACCATATTGGGTAATTCTTTTAACATGGCGGTAATATCTTCTAACTTCTCTTTACATAGAACACAATCAGATTTATGGGCAACAAATCCTTTTCGATTACCCATTTTTAATTCACCATCAATATATTCTGAAATAAGGTTTTCAAATTCGTAACAATTCATCAAATCAGGTCATTCTCCTTTTTTTCTTAGTGATTCTTGCAATTTCAATCGGCCACGATTAATTCGTGATTTTACGGTTCCTAGTGGAACATCCATAATCTTACTTATCTCATCATATGAAAGTTCCTGAATATCTCGTAAAATTATCATGGTCCTGAAATCTGCAGGTAACTCTGTTAATGCCAGTTTAATATTCTTTTGTATATTCTCTGAAGAATGAATTTCACTGGGGCCGTCATCTGTACCTTGAATAATAAATTCTCTATCATCTCGACTCAATGAAGATACAGAATATGTCTTGCGACGTTTCAATTTTCGAAGCTCTGTCCGTGCTAAATTTCCTGCAATTGTATATAACCACGTAGAGAATTTTGCAATTTCTCGATATGAATCTTTATGGGTATATAACTTCATAAATGTGTCTTGGACTAAATCTTCAGCTTTGTCAATATCATGTACGAATCCATGAACAAAATGAATCAATCGATCCTTATAACGAAGTACAATTTGATTAAAAGATCGCACATCTCCATTTTGGAATTGTTTAATCAGTACCTCATCTGATATATCAAAATCAGACATATATCCCCTCACAAATATTTATTATTACCGGTTCAATTAATGCAAGCGGACTCAATGCTGTAGATTTAGTCAACATATCTGACTTTCTCAAAACCAGTAATGTATCTTCGATTTCTTGTTGGTCAAAGTTTCGACTATATTTATTAAGATTTCCTGAAATAATTTTGTTTAACCCCGTATATCCTGTTGACTGTCTCACACCCATGGAATACCATAACAACTGTTGAAACAAGTTGGTGAAATTTATCACCAATTGAGGAATTCCTGTACCATTCTCAATTAATGATTTTGCAATGGTAATTGATTTTTCTAAATCTTTGTTACCCACCGCATCCTGTAATTGCCAAACATGATACTCTCGCCCCGCTGACAATTGACTTTCAATAATACTATCATCGATTTCAGTTTCGGTTCCCACCATCAATGTAATTTTCTCAATCTCATTAACTACATGGGCGATTGAATCTCCATATAAGTCAATTAAATTTGAAATTGTTCCATCATTAATATTATACTTTTTACTTTTTACAATAAAACTAACCCATTCTTTCATTTTGGATGGGAATGGTACGCGTACATCAACAGAAATGGTATTCGACTTCAATAATTTTTGGAGTGCATTTCGATCATCGTAATCTTCAGCTATAAGTACGAGACATGTTTCAGCATTGGAATTATTTAAATAGTCCACTAACTCCTTACGAGCATTTACTGTCAATTTTTTAATTTGCCGTACTACGATTAACTCTCGCTCACTAAATAATGAAAATGCGGATAAGTCGGCCAAGAGTTGGTCTTGCTTATCATCATCTAATGAAATATGTTTTTTTATGCCAGAATCACCTAAAAAATATGTGGCTAATTCTTGAATGAAGAAGTCTTGAAGAAATGATTCATTTCCAAATAGACTATACGCAGGTGCAATTTCATTAGAATGAATTCGCTTAATAAGTTGACCAATTGTTGGAGAACCTTTAGCCATTTAACTGCCCACCCCCACAAAAATACATATTAGACCTACAAAAATACAATAGATTGAAAACTTCCAAAAATGTTGTTTTGATATAATTTTAATTAACCATTTAATTACTATGAAGCCAGATATAAATGCAGATAAAAATCCCAAGAATAGTGGCCACACCTGTAAAGGTATTTCACTCACATCTTTCAGTTGTAATATACCGGCTCCCAACAATACAGGAATAGCCATAAAAAATGAAAATTTAGCTACATCCTTTTGATGAATCCCTAAAAATAGAGCAAGTGAAATGGTCATTCCTGAACGAGAAATCCCCGGTAACATAGCAAAAACTTGTGCGCAACCGATCAATATTGCAATTTTATATGTCATGGTGAGTTGGGTTTCAGTGGCATATTTTGTAGTAAGTAAAACAACGCCAGTAATCAAGAGCATGTAAGGCACGAATTGAGGCAAAAATAAAGATTCTAATTGAGATTTAAAAAGTAACCCCACCACCACCGCAGGGATTGTTGCCACCACTACCATAAACGAATAATGTAAACTGTCCGCATCCCGCTTAAAAATACCTTGAAGTAAATCAAAAATATCATGACGATAATACAATAAGATTGAAAGTAGCGTACCCAAATGGAGCACTACTTCTAATAAAATACCAGAATTTTCAATGCTTAAAAAATGCTGACCTAATACCAAATGGCCAGAACTACTAATGGGTAAAAACTCTGTGAGCCCCTGAATGATACCTAATAAGATTGAATTAATTGAATCCATTTTTTACTCCCAGGAACGAATACATTCGCCCTGCATTTTCACCATCTCGTCTGTAACTACAACAGCCTTTATTTTCAAATGTACAAATATTAGACATATGAATATTATTTTCAGTAATTTGATATTTTAATAATTGCAATCTGACTTGAGCATGTAAATTGGCAAAATATTTTTTATTTTTCCCCGTCACCACACAGTTTTTATCAAATTTGGCTGCAACCTCTCCTCCCACTTCAAAACAATGCTTACAAATCGAAGGGCCCAATAGAACTTGAATATTTTCAACTATTGACTGATGGTTGACCATAAGCTCAATTGCATTACATGCGATGCCACCAATCACACCTCTCCAACCAGCATGAACTAAACCACGTAAACCGATAGCCACATCATATAAAAAAATGGGGATGCAATCAGCCGTTTGGAGTGATAAAACAATATTGGGATTATCTGTAATAAGTCCATCACAATTTTCAAATTCACCAGATGAATTTATGAATAATACATTTGTAGAATGTGTTTGTTGGGGTATGGCAAGTGACTCTTTATTATATCCAAGGTTTTCAGCAGTATCATTTCGAGAACTCAAAGAATTCTCGGTGCTCATCATTGCTGAAATATCACTACTCATTATATGATCAAAATGGAAAAATTCTTTCGTGGGCATGAGTGAAATTTAGGAGGATTATGGTGGTTTTGGTCTAGATTAATAATAATATTTAGATCATACTACAATCACGAATAGTAGCTGTTGAGTCTTTATCTTTTAATTCACAGGTTTTATGATATAGGTTAATTTGTTTTTT
>TARA_B110000438_G_scaffold263999_1_pt1 | contig 10836 bp, 12 predicted proteins | sample TARA_B110000438 | Tara Oceans TARA_B110000438 (sample SAMEA4398413) | marine metagenome | biome: Polar Biome; feature: [MES] marine water layer (ENVO:01000295) within the mesopelagic zone...; material: water (ENVO:00002006), including particulate matter (ENVO:01000060) such...
ACGATACTTTATATACAGTTTTGATAAACCTAACTAAAGCTTTATCACCTTTATTACCTTTAATTTCAGAAGAAATTTATACTAAGCTTACAAATGATAAGAGTGTGCATTTGAATGATTGGCCAGACACAAAAGTTTTCCCTTCAGATAAAGATTTTTTAAAGAAAATGGATATCATTAGAGAAATTTCTTCAGCAGGTCTCGCAATAAGAAAATCAAATAATATTAGAGTAAGGCAACCTTTAAAGGAAATTATCATAGCTGGAGATAATATAGATTGGATTAAAGATTTTGAAAATTATATTATCGAAGAAGTTAATACAAAAAAAATTATTATTGATGAGAATTCTGATTCGCTTTTTAGAAATAAAATAAAGATAAACTTGAAAAAATTAGGTCCAAAATTTGGGAAAAACACAGGAAAATTTATGGAAGCTGCTAATAAATTCCAGTGGAAAATAAATGAAGATAAAACCTTAAATATTCTTGATGAAACCTTACAAGAAGATGAGTATTTTTTAGAAAAGGAATCTTTACCCGGTACAGAAACAAGAGAGATTACTGAAGAAAATATTGTTGTTTCATTAAATATTAATATTGATAAAGATTTAGAGATAGAAGGCGTTGCAAGGGATATATTGAGAGCTATCCAAAGTAAAAGAAAGGAACTTGATTTAGAAATATCAGATAAGATTATTGTGAATATTTTTGGAGAACAAATAATAAAAGATACTTTAATTAAATTTGAAGGTTATATTTCTTCGAATTCTCTAGCTGAAAGTATTAGCTTTAGTAAAAAATCCAATAGTCAAGAAATTAAGATTTCTGATTCTTATAAATTAGATTTAAGAATAGAAAAAATCTAATTTAATCTATCTAAACTAGATTGTAGTATTTTATTTTGATGATTTTGTTTTCTAATATTAATGTATGCGGTATTTCTTGCTGAAACTTGAGCTCCTACTAAAAGAATTATTGATGATATATATATAAAAGCCATAAAAACAATAATTGCACTAACTCCTCCATAAATAGATCCAGACAGACCACTAAAATTTCTTAAATACAATATAAAAAGCATCTTATTTATTTCTTCAGCTAGTGTAGCAATTAAAGCTGCAGGAAAAACAGAAATAAAACTAAGTTCAATGTTTGGTAACCACCAAAAACAAATTAGAAATACTAAAAAAGTTAATAATGGAGGAACTAATAATGCCATTCTATTCCAAATATTTGGGTCAATTAATGGAGAATCAGGAAATGTGATTGAAACAAGTTCGCTTAAAAAACTTAATCCTGTAGTTAGTACTATAGAACCTATAAGTAACGAAGAGACTAAAAAAAGCATAGAAAAGTCAATTTTTCTTTCCTGAAAAAATGTTCTTTTTTTATCAATTTCCCAAACATTATTAATACTTTTCCTAATAGTCCCAAAAACTGCACTAGAAGCAAAAAGCAATCCTACGGCTGCGACAGTACTTGTGGCTAACCTATTAGAAGTCAAGCTAGCAAAAAAAGTCTTTAAAAATTCATCGTCTTGTTCATCAAAAATTGGTATTAAATTCATTGTTGCATCGATAATAGTTTCCTCAAAATCTCTAATTCCTATAAATATTGAAAAAATCATTATTAAAGCCAATAACAAAGGAAATAAAGAAAAAAAAGCATAAAAGGAAATTGAAGCACACATAAAAGGTACGTTTTTTTCTATAAATTCATTAACAATATCTCCAACGAATCTTAGAAACCATAAAAAGAAACGTATTAAATACACTTCAGATTCTCTTTTCTCTGAAAGCTTTTAGATAAGAAACGCAAAACTCATCTTCCCCCTCTAGCATTGATTTAGTAATATCATATGCTTCAGTTGTTTTATCAATATTTATTATTCTATCTATTTTTGATTCTACAGGATTTATAATTCCTGAATTAGCACCTTTTTCTATAGCTAAACTAATAAACACATCATTTATTAGCCTTCTTTTCGGTAACCCGAATGATACATTACTCATACCACCAGTGATATTAACTTCAGGCCATATTTCTTTAATCATGCTTATTGCATTCAAAGCATCATTCCCATAAGAAGATGAAACAGATATAGGGAATATTAATGGATCAATAAAAATATCTTTTTCAATAATTCCTTTTTCTTTTGAATTATTCATAATATTTCTAAGGTTTTCAATTCTTTCTTCAGCACTATCAGGCATACTACTTTCACTAGCAGCACTTATAACAACCTGTGCATTATATTGAATTATAGTTTCAATTAAATCAATTCTTTCTAATGACAATGAATTTACTAAAGGACGCATATGGTTATCATATTCTTCAAGTCCTGCTCTAATTATTTCTGGGTTAGAAGAATCAACAGATACAGGAATAGGTGAAAATTCCTTTATAATATTTACAAGCCACTTCATTGCTAAAATTTGCTCTTCAATTTTATAACTATACTCATCAACATTTATATCTAAAAAAGAAGCTTGATTATTAACTTGTCTTTTAATTTCCCATTTTATGTAGTCTATTCCTTGTGAAGTATCACCATTCATTCCTTGCCAAATTGCAATCATGAAATGTTTTAATTGTCCTTGCTTGTATGGCTGAGTTGATTTAAAGTGCTCAGGAATATTCATATAAGAAAAGTTATCTCCAATTTTTTTGTATGAAATAACCTCTTTCTTATTTATATTTGCTGACCTAATACCTCCAAGTTTGACTGACCTAGTTGTATGTATATTTTCACCAATAATAATAAATTTTGACATAATTATACTTTATCTTTTTCAATCCAACTCGAAAGTTCTTTAATACCACCAAAAGGAAAAAAATGAACATTATCATATTCAATTAAATTATCTAAAATTTCAGATGGGTTATGTTTAACTAATTTTCTTAAACCAAATTTTTTATTCTTTATAATTAGACTTGTTGCTGAGACTCCGCAAATCTTTGCATAATTAATTAGAGTTGTTAGTTTTGCTGGTCCAGCTATACCAATATTAATATCAAAATTATTTTTATATTTAGCACCAGTATAAGTTTTAATTTTTTTTATCCAATTATTAGTCATTTCAACATTTAAAGTCCATTGAGTTACTATAGAAGATTTATAATTGTTTTCATTAAGCCATTGACACTTTTCATAAAGATTTTTTTCAGAATCTAAATCATCAGGATTACCTTCTGGATGACCAGCTATATTTATATGAATAAAATCATAGTTATTAAATATTCCTGTATTAAAGATATCCATAGTTTTATCAAAAATTCCTATTTTATTTTTAGGGCTTCCGCCAATAGCTAATAATTTTTTTACTCCTACATTATTTAAACCTAATAAAAAATCATTTAATTGAATTTCATCTAATATGCTTCTAGACGGTATGTGAGGTACAGGATTGTAACCTTTAGCAATTAAAGTTTTTGAAGCAAGAATAATATTTTTATAACTATCACCTGGTATAAATGCTACATAGATATCTCTAAAACTATCTTTAGGAAGAATATCAATACGTTCTATTTGTTTTGGAATAATTTCTAGAGAGTACTTTGACATATAAAATAATTTGAAAGAATTTAATAATAATTGTAAGTATAATCTATATATAAAATAAATAAAATTAAAAATTCGTAAATAAATAAGCTTAATGGTTAACTTTAATCAAAAAAATAATGATGGAGATAAAATTCATAGGGTCCTACGATCCACACAATTTAAACCTGAAATTATTAAGTTACAAAAAAAATCAAAATCACGTATAGGTGTTAAGTCTCCTCTTTTCCTTTTTTATGGTCTTCTTTTTTTAATATTTATTGGTGCGATAGGGCTGTTTCTACCATTTTCCAGCAATTCTAACCAAAATATTAGCTTAGTAGATAGTTTTTTCATATCAGCATCAGCAGTGACTGTAACTGGTCTTACACCTTTCGAATCAGAAGAAACTTGGAATATATATGGTTTAACTATAATTTCAATTTTATCTTTTATAGGAGGATTAGGATTTATGGTGGGTGCAGGATTTTTAATTTATATTCTTTTTGGTAAAAAGATAAATTTAGAACAAAAAATGATGATTAATGAAAGTATTTCCGATAGTAGCACTTCAAAATTTGCTTCAGGAAGTTCAATAAAAATAGTATTAAATATTTTTTATATTACAGTTGCAATACAGATTATTGGAGTCTTTATATTCTATTATCTTTGGAATTCTAAAGATATAAATAATAACCATAGCTTATTTTTCAATTCAGTTTTTCAGAGTATTTCAGCTTTTAATGGCGCAGGATTTGATATTATCTCAGGTGAAAATGGAGGAAGTATTGGATCAATTGTTGGAAATGTAAATATATTATATACAATTTCTTTTATGGTTTTTTTAGGAAGTATTGGATATCCTGTTATATTTGAATTTATAGATAATTTAAAATTATTTTTACAATCTAAGTATAAAAAGATATTTTTTTCTTTAAACTTTAAGGTTGTTGTGTCGGCTACTATATTTATAATACTTTTTGGAACATTTCAGTTCCTGTTATTTGAATGGTCAAATGTAAATACTATAGGAAAAGAATCATTTGAGAATAAAATTATTTTATCTTTTTTTCATAGCTTTAATAGAACTTCTGGTTTTTCATTAATTGACTATAACTTAATTCATAATAGTACAAGTATAACTACAATGATTCTAATGTTTGTTGGGGGCAGTTCTCTTTCGGTTTCAGGTGGTATAAAAGTTGGAACCTTGACAGTAATTTTTGCAGCTATAATATCTAACATTATTGGAAAAGAAGAAATAACTATATTTAAAAGAACATTAACAAAAGAAGTAATAAGAAGGGCTTTAATAATTTTTATTTTTTCAATAATCTTTATTATTTTTTCATTTATGATTATTTCAGCATTTGAACCTGATACTATATTTAGAGAATTACTTTTTGAATGTGTAAGCGCCTTTGGAAATGTAGGTTTAACAACAGGAATTACTAATGAATTAAACGATATTTCTAAAATTTTTATTATTTTTCTTATGATTATTGGTAGATTTGGACCATTATTGTTAGCTCTTATGTTCATTGGAAAAAATTATAAAATAAATGCTAAACCAGCATATGAAAATATTAGATTAGGATAAAAATGAAATTAAAACCACAAATAGTCGTTGCAGGACTAGGAAGATTTGGAACTAGTTTTGCAAGCAAAATGTATCAATTGGGATATGATGTGATGGCTATAGATAAAGATGAAGAAAAAGTTCAGTCAATGGTTGGTCAAGTAACATATCCTGTAACTGCCGATGCTTCCTCTGAAAATGCTCTTAGAGAGTTAGGGGTGCAAGATTTCGATGTTGGGGTTGTAGCCATGGCTACAAATGTAGAGATTTCTGTTATGGTCACAGTTCTATTTAAAACTTTTAATATTGATACAGTTATGGCTAGAGCATCTTCAACTCTACATGAAAGTACTTTAAAAAGATTGGGTTGTGATAAAGTTATTTTTGCAGAAGAAGAAATGGGAGAAAGATTAGCTAATACTATTTTCACTCCAAATGTTGATGATTATTTAGAACTTTCTACAAACATAGGAATAAGTAAATTAAAAGTTCCTGATAGGTTAGTAGGAATGGCTCTTTCTGAAGCTGGATTTTTAAATAAACCTGGTTCTCAAAAATTAACTGTTGTATCTGTACTTAGGGGAGATTCTTTAATATTATATCCTTCTGGTGATGAAGTATTAGGTGAAAATGATGAGCTTACTATTATTGGTAACAATAATAATATAGAGAAGCTTTTATAAAATAATGAACCCAAAAAATATATTAGTACTTTTAGAAAAAAATAATAATGATTTATTGCTTAACCTTGTCGTTTCAATAATAAAAACTAACAATGCTAATGCTTATTTTTTATTTGTTGTTGAAATTCCTTACAAATACCCAATTGAATTTGAAATAGGAGATCAAATAAGCATTGGAGAAAACGCATTAAAAAATGCTCATAACTATTTGAGTAAAAATAAAATAAATTATGATATAAATTCTAGTAATTTTATTTTAGTACAATCAAGAAATTCAGGAGTTGCTCTTATAAAAGAATCTCAAAGAGTCAAGGTAGATTTAATTGCTTACTTAAAAGATAAAAACTCTGACGATTATAAGTATGAATATATAAAGAAATATTCTAAAACAAATATAATGGAATTATTATAAATAAAGAAATAAAATATGAAAATTTCTATTATAGGTATATCAAATTTAACAAGGATTATAATCAATAAGATTGAAAATCATTGTGAAAGCATTACTATTTTTAACATTGATAATGATTTTGATTTTATAAATGAATATAAAAATAAAAAAAATATTAAAATTATCTTAATTCAAGATTATTTTGAAAATTTAGACTCTATTACCAGTGAATTTGATTATATTTTTATTCTTACTGATAAAGATTTTAATAATTCTTTTTTATTCCATAAAATAAAATTAAACTTAGAGCAAAGTAAAATTCAATTTTTGATTAAAGATAGTTATCTATTTGAAATGTATAAAAATAAAAAATATTCAGTAATAAATGAATCATCAATAGAAGAAAATGATCTAATAAATATTATTAGAAGTTAGGAAAAAGTTTGTATATAATAATATCTGGAATGAACAATCTAACATATAATTTAGCAAAAAACTTCATTTCTCAAGGAAATGAAGTTGCTTTCATAGATTCAGATGAAGTAAACGCTAAGAAAATAGAAAAAACTTTAGGATTTATTAGTATTCTAGGTAATTCCTATAATAATAAGACTCAAGTAGAAGCTGGAATAGAAAGGGCTCAATACTTCATATCAGCAAGTTTAAATGATGGAATAAATTTAGTTGGAGCTCAAATTGCTAAATCAATAAATAATGATATCAATACAATAATACTTTTAAATAAAAGTATTAATAAAGAAATTTTTATGGGAGAAGAATTCGATCATATTATAGAATATGACGAAATAATATCTTCTAAAATAAATGCTTATATTACAAATGAATCTGATTTGAATATTTATACTGACAATGATAACTATACAGAAATAAGAGTTATAGCAGCTGGAACAAATTCAGAGATCATTGGGAAGACTTTGAAAGAATTAAACTTACCTAATAACTCTAAAATAATAGCAATATTATCTTCATCTGGAAATATTAGTCATAATTTTAGTAATACGATAAATCCACTTGATAAAATATTATTACAAGTATCAATTAATAGTTAGTCTATGAAAAATAAAAATAAAAATATAAGTTTTCTAGGTCCAAAAGGAACATATTCTGAAGCTGCAGCTTTAATTTATAAAAATAATGATGAAAAAGTTTTAGTTGCAAAAAAAAATATTTTCGAAGTACTAGAAAGCGTTGAAAAAGGTATTATTTATGAAGGAATAGTACCTATAGAAAATTCTAGAGTAGGATCAATAATTGAAACTATTGATTATCTAATCAATTCAAAAAACTTGTTTATAAATCATCAAATATTAATAGATATTGAAGCTTGTTTGATATCTAAAAGTAAAATTTTAAATTTAAAAGATATAACTGAAATAATTAGTAAACGAGAAGCCATAAACCAATGTAATTTATGGATAAGCAAATATTTAGACAAAAATGTAAAAATAAGTGAATCATTTTCAACAGGAGAAGCTGTTGCAAACCTTAAAAATTTACCTGATAATGTTGCCGCAATTGGACCTGAAAGTGCGGCATTAATTAACAAACATTACATATTAGAAAAAGGAATTCAAGATTATAAAAATAATATAACTAAATTTGTAGTTGTTTCAAATAATAAATCTACTAAGACAGGAAAAGATAACACAACAATAGCTTTTAATTTCAAAGTGTCTGATGAAGCAGGGTTGCTACTATCCGCTTTAGAATGCTTTTCAAAAAGAAATATTAATTTACATAAAATAGAAAGTAGACCAGAAGGAAGTGAATTTGGAAATTATATTTTTATAATTGATTTCAAGGGGCACATAGAAGATAACAATATAAATGACGCATTAAAAGAACTGTCAAAAATTACTTCATTGTTAAAAATTCTAGGCTCATATTCTTTTTAATCATCATAAAGATCATATTTAGACTTTTTTGAAACTTCAGTTCCTTCTTGAACTGCATTATTTAAACGCTCTTTAGCAGAATCAACAAGATCATTTGCTTTTATTTTCCAATCTTTAATATTTTCAGATAATATTTCTCTAGTTTGGTCTCCAGGTTTCGGTGCAAAAATAACACCAGCTAAAAAACCTAAAGTAGCACCATAAAAAAAACCTTTATAAAATGACTCATCACTAGACATAATTTCTCCTTAAATCAATTTATTTATTAGTATTATTTTTTGAAGATCTGAAAAAAATAGATTTAAATAAATCAATTGATTTATTTACAGTATTAATAGATTCTTTGAAAGAATCTATCTTATCATTCGCCGTTTCAAATTGATGTCTGATTTTATTAATCTGTCTGAATAAAACAATTAAAAAAAAAGTCAAAAAAATTCCCAATAAAGAAAAAACGATAAGGGAAAATATTAACAAATAATCTATAAATTCTTCTAATATCAAATGGACCTTACAATAGTATATATTAATAAATATACATAAATTATATAAATAAATCAATATTGTAAAGCTTTTAGTTAATAATCAATAACTCAAAAATCTAGGTAGTCCCTGAGAGTTAATGATCTTGTAGGATGCCTTAGTTTTCTTAAGGCTTTAGCTTCTATTTGTCTTATTCTTTCTCTTGTAACTCCAAATGTTTGCCCAACTTCTTCAAGGGTTCTTGGCCTGCTATCATTAATTCCAAATCTATACTCAATCACTTGTCTTTCTCTTGGAGATAAAGTTTCTAAAACTTCAGATATTTGAGCCTTTAGAAGATTTTTAGATGCAGAATTTTGAGGAGATTCAGCATTTTGGTCTTCTATAAGATCTGAAAGGTTTAAATCTTGTTCTTCACCAATTGGAGCTTCTAAAGATATAGGATCTTGAGAAGCTTTAAGTATTTCATTTACCTTATCAGGGTCCATATCTAATTCCTTAGCAATATCCTCTGAAGTAGGCTCTGAACCTTTTTCTTGAACAAGCCTCCTAGAAACTCTTAAGATTTTATTGATCTGCTCTACCATATGTACTGGAATTCTAATAGTTCTTGATTGATCAGCAACTGCACGAGTAATAGACTGCCTAATCCACCAAGTAGCGTAAGTTGAAAACTTAAACCCTTTTCTGTAATCAAATTTTTCTACAGCTCTAATTAATCCAATGTTACCTTCCTGAACTAAGTCTAAAAGAGTTAGCCCTCTTCCAATATATTTCTTTGCTATTGAGACAACCAATCTTAGATTTGCTTCAGCTAGATGATTTTGAGCTAATTCAGATCTAGATAAAATTTGATTATAATGGCTATCAATTATCATTTTATATACATTGATTTGTTCATCAAAATTATTATTTTTAATTAATTTTTTAATATGTAAGTTTTTAACTTTTTCATCTAATAGCTTTGACAAATCAGAAGGAATTAATCCTAAAAGATCTGATAGTTCTTTTATTTTTTTAGTAACTTCGTCATCCGGTATATTATTTACATCTGCTACGAATACAACTAAATCTTCTGCATAAATTCCATGTATTTGGTTTAGGAAAGAGTCTTCCGAAGTAATTTCAGCCAAAGACATGGTTTCTTTATGTGATTTTCCATAAAACTTACCTATAGCATTTATGATTTCTTCTAAACCTAATATTGAGCTTAGTACTTCTTTTAATATATGCCCTGAATTAATTAAATCAGGACTAGATTCTTCAAGCTCACTAGATAAGTTTTTATATTTAAACTTCAAATCTATTGTTCTAGCTAATACTTCTTCATCTTTTCTAGATAAAAGTTTTACATCACCAATTTCTTTTAAATACATTCTAATAGGATCTTCATATGTATCCTTAAATACTTTCTTCCCTTTAGATAATATAATCATTAAATCATCATTTTTTTCATATGAATCAACCGAAGAACCTCCTGAAGAGAGATCTTCTTCATCTTCAATTCTTGTTGTTCCAGATATCATAACTGGTTCAATTTCAGAATTTGCATTGACATCATCTACATAAATATTTTCATTATCACTAGCAGTTTCTTTCAATTAACTTCCGTCCTTTCTAAATTTTTAATATTTTCAGTAATTTCCACAAGTTCATTCATCAAAGAACCTATAATATTTTTATCTATATTATCAAGCTCTTCTTCTTCTTTTAGCCTTATTTCTGTTTCATTTAGCTTTCTTTTTTGATAATCAATTGCCAATCTGGTTTTAACATTTTCTAATTCTATATCTTGACTCATATCAGGATCTGAAACAAATCCTGATTTTAAATAATCAGACAATTCTTCATATATAAATCCCAAATCTTCATCAGTATCTTTAAGACTGATAACTTCGTTTGAATTTTTCCATAACTTGAACAAAGAACGATAATGTAAATCTGAAAAATAAACATCATGAATATCTTTTACGTTATCAAATAAGCTAGGAGAGTCAATTAATAAAGCCAAAAAATATTTTTCTTGAGCTTTTTCATGGTTAAAAATAACTCTCTTTATTCTTTCATCATCTCTTATAGTTTTTTTATTTTTTTTATAATTAGATTTTTTAGAGGAAGAAGCTTCAATTTTCAACAAATCGTAACTCAAACCTGTTATTTTTGAAATTTTACTTAAATAACTTGATTGCTGCACTTCATCACATGATTCAATTATAAAAGGCATAATTATATCTAAAAATTTA
>TARA_B110000438_G_scaffold285947_1_pt1 | contig 10836 bp, 10 predicted proteins | sample TARA_B110000438 | Tara Oceans TARA_B110000438 (sample SAMEA4398413) | marine metagenome | biome: Polar Biome; feature: [MES] marine water layer (ENVO:01000295) within the mesopelagic zone...; material: water (ENVO:00002006), including particulate matter (ENVO:01000060) such...
CCTTCCCCACTATTAGGATTTTTTACTGACAACTGTAAGTTATCTTTTGATACTTCCATTTTTAATCCTTCTTTACGATCAGAAGAAACTGTAGTCACTCTTTCGATGGAGTTTTTAAAATCATTTAATTTAATCTGCAAAACTTTTTCATTACCTTTGGGAATAACTTTATTATAGTCTGGGAATCTTCCGTCAATAACTTTTGAAATCAAAATGCCATTTCCTATTTCAAATTTAATTTTTGACTTATTATTTGATATTTTAATATTACTTTCATTTTGCTCCAGCAATGAAATTAATTGGAAAATGGTTTTTTTTGGTAAAATTATTGACTCAAAATTGGTATCTTTATCAATTTCTAATCTACTTAAAGAAAGTCTATGGCTATCCGTCGCAACGCCCTGTAGAAAAGATTTATTCTCTTCGTTCACTTTATGCAAATAAATTCCATTAAGGTAATGCCTGGTTTCATCATTTGAAATTGAAATTTTAGTTTTATTTAAAAGTTTGAGTATTTTTTTTGAAGTTAATTCAAAAATTTTTTCATTAATATCTTCATTAGATAAAGGAAAATTATCTGATGAAATGCACAATAAATTAAATTTAGAATTACCTGAAATTAATTTCAATTTATTAGTATCTTTTAATAAAAACTCAATTTTTGAATTTGGCTCTAATTTTCTTAAAATATCATAAAGCACACTAACTGAAGTAGTTGTAGAGCCTTCTTTTTTTATTTCTTCAGATGAGATTTCTTCAGAATAAATAATGTCAAGATCAGTTGCTATAACTTTAATCTTTTTATTTTTTGCTTCTATTAAAATATTAGATAGTATTGGAAGTGTTGTTTTTTTTTCAATAATTCCATACGCATGACTCAACGACTTTAAAAAAATATCTCTATTTATTGAGAATTCCATTGCTAGCTCTAAGTAAGTCTTTTTTTAATTTCAAATACATTTTGTTTCATTTCATTGTCCTTTTGAACTAATTCTTCAATTTTTTTTACAGCATGTATTACAGTCGTATGATCTCGATTGCTAAATTTTCTTCCAATTTCGGGTAAAGAATTTGTTGTATATAATTTTGCAAGATACATTGCAATTTGTCTTGGTCTAGCCAGTGATCTTGTTCTTCTTGCTGATAACATTTCATGAATATTAAGATTAAAATGAGATGCTACTGTATTTTGAATTATCTCTATAGTTATTGACTTATTATTACATCCAATAAAGTCCTTTAAAATCTTTTTACATTCATAAATTGTGGGTGGTTTAGAATTAATTTTATTAAAAGCTAAAACTCTGTTTAAGGCCCCAACCATTTCTCTAACGCTAGTAGTTATTTCAGAAGCCAAAAACTTAAAAATTTCATCACTTAAGTTATAGTTTTCATTATAATTTTTTTGAATTTCATTAAATTTACTTTTTAAAATTTCAATTCTTAAATTTAAATCGGGTGGCTGTATATCAATAACCAAACCCCCAGATAAACGTGACCTAATTCTTTCTTGAATTCTGTCAAGGTTTGATGGCGCTCTGTCAGATGATATAACGATTTGTGAACCTTTTTCTATTAAAGCATTAAAAGTATGAAAAAACTCTTCTTGCATAGCTTCTTTCCCTCCTACAAATTGAATATCATCAATTATAAAAACATTCGCTTTTCTAAAAAAATCTTTAAATTGAACCATTTCTTTATTTTTAATAGATCGAATGAAATGATACATAAATCTTTCAGCTGAAATAAACATCACCTTTTTCGTATTACCAATTTCTAATCCTATAGCATTTAGTAAATGTGTTTTACCCATCCCTACACTACTATAAATAAAAAGAGGATTGTAATGCGAAGATTCCATACAAACTTTTCTTGCAGCTGTGTAAGCTAGTTCATTACTCTCACCAACTATAAAATTATCAAAACTGCTGTTAGAATTAAACCGATTATAATTTAATAAAGAATTCTCAATTAAATATGGTTGGCTATTTTTTTGAACAAAATTTTTATCAGAGTTTTCTTCATTTTTTTCAATTAAAAATTCAATTCTTTCAATACTTTTTTTAAACCCTTTTATAATTTCTAAAACTTTATCCGCATATCTAGACACGATCCAATCTCTAACAAATCTTGTAGGCGCAGATAAAATTACATAATGATTGAACTCTTTTTTCAAATTTATATTTTTTATCCAACTTTCATAAACATCATTTCCAAAATGTAACTTTAATTTTTCAAGAACTTCATTCCACACGAGTGATGTTTCTTCTTTTGCAAAATTTATTACAGTTTCTTTGCTTGGTGTACTTTTTATCATAGAAAAATATTTTTGTGATCCCATGTTTTATTTTTTTTTTTTATAGCATGCAACTGTTTTTCAGTTGTATTTAAAAAAAAAATAGTTGTATTTAAAATACGGTTGTATTAAAAAAAATAGTTGCTTTTTTTTTAGTATATGTATGTAGATGTAAAAATTATTTTATAAAGTTGCCTAAAGTTTTCATATAATTTCAACTTTTGATATGTCGAAACCTATTACAACCTTAAATATGATTATACTAGATGTAGATCGTTTATGATAAAATTTTGGATTTATGATTTTTGAAAATTTTTAATTAGTCTAATTGTTAGGCTTATTTTTTTTGCTGGATCTGTTTAGTGATTCTAGAAATTTTTCTTGAGACAGTTTTCTTCTTAATAGCACCAGTTTTTGCAATTTTCATTAACTTTGAATTAAATTTAGGCAAAAAGGCTTTTGCTTCTTCAATTTTTCCTCCTGTTATATATTTTGACATCTCTTTTATAGCCGACTTATACTTACTTTTTCTTATCTTGTTGACTGTCGTTTGTGTTTTCGTTTTTTTAGAACGTCTAATTGCAGATTTTGTGTTTGGCATAAAGTCGTGAGTTTATATCTTTTTGCCTCATGTCGGTCAACACCATTATAAATTTGACAAATATCGCAATAAAAAGAAGATCTCGTCGAAATGTTGATTTTTTTTATTGTTCCTTTGCACGAAATACGAGAACAATTCGTATTTTCCTGATTATATACTTTGAAAATCTGCTGAAAACTTCCGCTTCTGCCTAGTGTATTTTTAAAATTTTTTATTGATGATCCTCCTTTAGAAATCGATATTAATAAAATCTTTTTAATATTTAGGATCAATTTTTTTATTTCCTCATCATTTAAACATCTGCAAGATCTTAAAGGATGAATATTTGACATGTACAAAGCTTCATTTACATAAATATTGCCAAGTCCACTTACGAAAGTTTGATCCATTAATAAATTTTTAATATTTTTTTTTTTATTTTTAATAAAGTTAGTAAAATATGCCAAACTAAATAGCTTGCTGAAAGGTTCTGGACCTAATTTTTTTATAAATTTAACATTGCTCAGCTTCGTATTATTAAATATTTTAAAAAAACCGAATCTTCGTACATCGTTATAAATTAATACGAAACCATTATTTAACACAAAATAAATATGATTATGCTTATTTTCTATCTTCAGATTGTAGTAAAAACTTGTCTTAAATATTTTATTATCTTTGCTTCTTATTGCTAGTATTTTTCCACTCATACCGAAATGTGCAACGAGTATTTTTTTTTTAAAATTAAAAACCAAATATTTTGATCTTCTTGAGACTTTTATTATTTTTTCACCGATTAATTGCTTTGGGAAAATATTGGGTATTTTGTAACGTAAATTTTTATTATAAATTTTTACATCTATAATTTTTGCTTTATTGGCTATTTTAATTAAAGACCTTTTTACAATTTCTATTTCTGGAAGTTCTGGCATAAGCAAATTATATATATTGTTAAAAAACTAAACATGTGATCTATTAATTTAAATGAAAATTCACCAAAAAAATAGCCAAAGATTTGTGACAAAAATTTTTCAAGATGTTTCTGAAAAATATGATCTAATGAATGATTTATCATCTCTTGGAATTCATAGATTGTGGAAAAAAAGATTAATTCAATGCCTAAATCCACAAAAAAATACAAAACTAATTGATGTTGCGTCTGGCACAGGTGATGTGGCTAAAATTTTTTTAGAAGAAGTTAATTATAAAAGTCACGTATCGTGTGTTGATGAAAATAAAGAAATGCTCAATATTAGCAAAAAAAAAATAAAAAATAAATCTAATGTAAAATGGTTTTGTAATGATGCAGAAAAACTTCCTTTTGCAGATAATTATTTTGATTACTATACAATTAGTTTTGGAATTAGAAATGTAAATAATATAAACAACGCTCTTGAAGAAGCATATCGAGTCCTGAAGCCTGGTGGTAAATTTTTGTGCTTAGAGTTTTCAAAAGTTGACAATGAAATTTTAAAATCAGTTTACAGAATCTATTCAAAATCAATCCCAATGCTAGGCAAATTTATCTTGGGTAAATCAGAACCTTATACATACCTAATTAACAGTATTGAAAAGTTCTACTCACAAAAGGAATTAATGCAAAAAATTAAAGAACAAAACTTTGATAATATTTCTTTTAAAAACTTAAGTGGTGGAATTGTAGCTTTACATTCTGCTTGGAAGATTTGAAAATGTTTAAAAAGATTTTTATGCTATTTAAAATTGGAAGAAAACTTTCGACTTCTGGAGCCATTTCATCAATTTACGAAATTTATAATCCTCCTTTCATAGTAAAAATATTTTTCCAAATAATTGGCTTCAGCTTTATAAGCAAAAAAAATATCAACAATTTATCTTCTGGTGAAAAATTATGTAATGCTCTTGAAGAAATGGGAACTACCTTTATAAAATTAGGTCAATTTTTATCAACAAGACCTGATATTATAGGAGATAAAATTTCATTAGACCTTGGTAAGCTTCAAGATAAACTTCCATCTTTTGATTCACATCTTGCAAAAAATATATTAATTGATGAACTTGGTCATGAAAATTTTTCCAAAATAAAAAATTTTTCAGAACCCATAGCGGCGGCTTCTATTGCTCAAGTTCATTTTGCAAATATTGAAATCGAAAATCAAACTACAGAAGTAGCTATTAAAATCTTAAGACCTGATATTGAGATAATTTTCAATGACGAATTAGATGCATTGATGCTTTTGGCTTATATTATTCAAAGCCTTATTAAAAAAACTAAAAGACTTAAACTAGTTGAGATTGTCCATCTTTTACGTGAAATAACGAATATTGAAATGGATTTAAGATTTGAAGCTGCAGCTGGCAATGAGTTTTATGAAAATACAAAAAATGATTTAGGATTTAATGTTCCAAAGATTTATTGGAATTACACCAGCAAGAGAGTCCTTTGTTTAGCTAAAGTTGATGGTGTCTCAATACGGGAAATTGAGAAATTAAAATTGTTAAATATTGATACAAATAAATTAGCAAAAAATATTATTCAAAATTTTCTCAAACACGCAATTCGAGATGGTTTTTTTCATGCGGATATGCATCAGGGTAATATTTTTGTAAATAAACATGCCGATATAGTTCCAGTTGATTTTGGCATAATGGGAAGGCTAGATAAAAACAATAAAAAATATTTGGCTGAAATACTTTATGGTTTTGTTAAAAGAGATTATAAAAAAGTAGCTGAAATTCATTTTTTAGCAGGTTTAGTACCACACAAAACTTCAAAGGATGATTTTGCCCAAGCTCTACGTTCTATAGGTGAACCCATTTTTGGCCAATCTGCAAAAAATATATCAGGCAGCAAATTGCTAGCTCAGCTCTTTAACGTCACAGAAAAATTTAATATGCAAACCCAAATACAATTATTACTTTTGCAGAAAACTATGGTTGTTGTTGAGGGTGTGGCTCGCAAACTTGATTCTAGCACAAATATATGGGACGTTTCAAAACCAGTTTTAGAAAATTGGTTAAAGGATGTAAAAGATCCAATTAATTTAGCTGGTGAAGCTTTTGTCAACGCCTCGGAAGTTATTAAAAGATTACCAGACTTGCCCATTATTATGGACAGGGCAAATGATGTCATGGCTTTAATATCTGAAGGGAAATTCAACCCCAATACACTGGCTTATCATAGTTTAAAAAATGAAGAGCTAAAGCTAGAAGTTATGCGTAATAAAATTTTAGGAGCAGTTTTAGCACTTGTAATTTTTGTTGTCATAGTATTCAAATAATAAAATTATGAATAATTTTTTTGGAAAAAAAATACTTTTAGTTATCTGTGGTGGAATTTCAGCCTACAAAAGCTTAGAAATAATTAGATCTTTAAAAAAAAGAGGTTATTTAGTTAAAACAATTTTAACTAAAAGTGCAAAAGAATTTGTTACACCATTGTCTGTTGTATCGCTTTCACAAGAAAAAGTTTATGATGATTTATTTAGTTTAGAAAATGAAGCAGAAATGGACCACATATCTCTCTCCAGATGGTCTGACTTGATACTTGTTGCTCCAGCAACAGCTAATACTATTTCAAAATTAAGTGTTGGTTCATCAGACGATTTAGCCTCTACAGTAATACTTGCATCTAACAAAGATGTTTTTTTAGTTCCAGCAATGAATGTTAGGATGTGGGAACATCCCTCAACTAAAGAAAATCTTAATAAATTAAAAGACTTTGGTTATAAGATAATTGGCCCTGAAATAGGAGATATGGCGTGTGGAGAATTTGGTGAAGGTAAAATGACAGAACCAGATCATATTATTCAAAAAATTGAAAACTATCTTATTAATTTAAGTAAAAGTAAAAAATTTAAGGCTTTAGTAACAGCCGGACCAACTCGTGAATTCATCGACCCTGTTCGATTTATCACTAATAAATCAAGCGGTAAACAAGGCTTTGAATTAGCTAAATCTTTATCAAACAAAGGATTTGAAACGACACTTATTTCTGGACCAACTAATTTAAAAATTGATAAAGATATAAATTTTATAAAAGTAGAAACTGCTGATCAAATGTTTAAGGCGACACAAGATAACCTTCCAGCAGATGTTGCTATACTTGCTGCCTCCGTTTCAGATTTTAAAGTTAAGAATCCTGAAGAAAAAAAAATTAAAAAAGAATATTTTACAAATTTAAATTTAGAAAGAAATATTGACATTTTAAACTATGTCTCAAATCACAACTCCCTTAGACCTAAATTAGTTATAGGTTTTGCGGCAGAAACGCATGATATAAAAAAAAATGCGAAAAAAAAATTAACAGAAAAGAATTGTGATTGGATTATTGCTAATGATGTTTCTGATAAATCTATTGGTTTTGAATCAGATTTTAATGAGGTTACAATTTTCTACAAAAATAGAAAAGTTAATGAGGAAAAGCTTTTTATGAAGAAAAAATCTGATATCTCAGACGAAATTATTAATAGAGTTGTTAGCCAATTAAATTAAGATTTAATGGTAAAAGTTTTAATCAAAAAATTAGATCCTGCGGTAGAAATGCCAACCTACAAAACAAAAGGTTCTTCTGGAATGGATTTAATGGCCTTTATAGAGCAGCCTATTAAATTATCTCCTAATAGTTCATGTTTAGTACCTACCGGGCTTTCAATTGCATTTTCTGATGAATATGAAGTGCAAATAAGACCAAGATCGGGGCTTGCAGCAAAAAATAATATATCTGTTTTAAACACGCCTGGAACAATTGATAGTGATTATAGAGGTGAAATTAAAATAATACTTTTTAATCATGGAAATAGTGAATTTGTTATTAATAATAAAGATAGAGTAGCTCAAATGATTTTGATGCCAGTAAATAAAATGGATTTGGAACAAGTAGAAAATTTACCATCTACTTTAAGAGGAAAAGGTGGATTTGGTTCTACAGGTAAATAATGAAATTTACAAAAAGTCAGATAGATAGATATTCAAGACAAATAATTTTAAAAAAGGTTGGAGTATTAGGACAAAAAAAACTTTTACAAGCTAGTGTTTTAATTGTAGGGGCTGGTGGATTGGGTTCTCCTATATCAATTTACCTAACTGCATTAGGTGTAGGAACTATAGGGGTTATTGACAATGACAATGTTGAAATATCTAACCTAAGTAGGCAAATTATTTTTAACACCAGTGATATAAAAAAAAATAAATCATTAGCTGCCGTTAATAAGCTTAAAAAAATTAATCCAAATATAAAATTTAGATCTTTTAAAAGAAAATTAACAATAAAAAATATAAATCATATAGCAGAAGATTTTAAAATAATAGTAGATGGTAGCGATAACTTTAAAACACGCTTTTTAATTAATGATTATTGTTTAAAAAATAATAAAATTTTAGTCTCTGGTGCTATTAGCAAATTTGATGGTCAAGTCTATACTTTTAATTTTCATAAGAAAAAATCTCCTTGTTTAAGATGCTTTATTCCAAATATACCTAAGTCAGACTTTAAAAATGATAATTGTGAAAGTGAGGGTGTGCTTGGAACCTTAGGAGGTATTATTGGAAGCATTCAAGCTAATGAGGTGGTAAAAGAAATTCTGGAAATTGGTGAGACGCTTTGTGGCTACATATTAATCGTTGATGCTTTAAAACTTACATTTAGAAAAGTTAAACTTTATAAACGCTCTGATTGCTATTGCAATGAAAAATAAAAAAAATTACATTTTTATATTATATTTTTTTTTAATTATATTTTATCCTTTTTTTTCTTTAGCAGATGAAAATTTTATATTTTTATCTTTAAAAAATAATAAAGTAAATTTACGTCAAGGACCATCTTTTGATTATCCAATAAAATTAATTTATAATAAAAGATATTTGCCCGTTATAATTTTAGACAAGTATGATACATGGAAAAAAATTAAGGATTTTGAAAATAATTCTGGCTGGGTTCATGTTTCTCAATTATCGAAGAAAAAATCGGCAATAAATATTAAAAATCAATCTGTATTATATAAAAAATCTACTATCTACTCTGAACCTATTGCTAAAATTGAGATTGGTAGACTTTTATTAATTGAAAAATGCAAAATTAATTGGTGCAAAATTACTTCTGGTAATTATGAAGGTTGGGTTGTAAAAAATTATTTATGGGGTAAAACTAACTAAAATCTTTTGCTAGTGAGCTTCTTGTCTCGTCTGAAAATTTTACAATATGGTTATAAAAGGTATGTTCAATTCCTATAGTTAGCAGGTTTTTCATGTTTTTAAACTTCTCTATTTGATCGCTGGTGAATGAAAAATGTAAAAATTGTACAGATGAAGCTTTTCCCTCAGCTGAAGTACGGTCAACATCTTTTTCTGGTTGCCCATTAATTTTTTCCTCATCGATTTTAATATAAACTTTTTCTTCTATTCCACCAACCTTCCCTAAAAATTCAGCCCTTAATTTTGGGTCATCAATTTCAAACATCAAAGTTGTTACAAGCTCTTTTCCTTTAGGAACTAATGGATTGTAAGCATTTAATTCATCTTTTAACTGTTCTTCTCCACCTTTTTCTATATGCAGCATCTCTTGAATTTGAGCAAGCATTGTATCAAAATTTTCAAAATAAAATGTTGCATAAGGCCCTAATGCCACTCTTCTTTTTTTTTTAAACTCAACTAATTCCTTTCTAATTTTTTTTCTGTTTTTTATATATATGTCACCAGGAACTAAATCTTCTTTTTCTATAATATTATTTTCTCTAGTCATGATTGGAGTTTATATGATTTTGCTAATAATTCGATAGGGTGCAATGCCTCATCACTTGAAATTTTTGTATCTTGCTCTAATTGTTTTAAATGCTTCCCTGCTAACGGACAGTCAGAGGCCATATATTTGTTTTTTTTATTTTTAATTTGCCTGGCTGTTGGTCTGCCGACCTTAACTGCAAGATTATGAGTTTCTTTCATCACTCCAAAGGTGCCTCCATGGCCAGCACATCTTTCTACTACATCAATTTTAATATTTGGAATCAATTTAAGCATATCCCTGGCTTTGTTTCCCATGTTTTGCGCTCTGGCATGGCAGGCGTGATGGACTGTAACTCCGCCATCTATCTCTTGTAAGCCCTCTGCTAAACCTTCTTTTACTGAAATATCAACTATATACTCATCTATATCTTTGGTGTTTTTTGATAGTCTTTTTATATCTTGATTTTCTGGCAGCAATAACGGCCATTCAAATTTTAACATTAATCCACAGCTAGCAGTAAGTGTAATCACCGTGTAACCTTTATCTACCCAAATTAGAAGTTCTTTTGATACCTTTTTTGCTTGCTCTACTACCTTTGGTAGATCTGCTTGTTCCAAAAATGGCATACCACAACAACCTGGATAAGCTTCTTGAACTTCAACTCCATTTTTCTTTAAAACTTTAAGTGCAGCGATACCAGTGTTTTTTTTATTAAAATTTACAAAGCACGTAGAATAAATAACTACTTTTCTATCTTTTTTAGCACCTTCTACATTTATCAAGTTATTATTATTTTTAAAATAATTTGTAAAAGTTTCAGAGTTATACAATGGCAACTTAACCCTTTTGTCTATTCCAATTGTTAATTCTAATATTTTTCTTAAAAATTTATTTTTAATATTTGATAACCAATTTATAAATCCTGAAAACATAATTCCAATTTTTGCATTTCTATCTGTTTGGGCTAATTGAGCTGGAACTTTTAATAATTTATTTTGTTTTTTTTGATGTACTCGATATCTAAGCATCAAATGAGGAAAATCTAGATTAAATTCATGTGGAGGAACATATGGACATTTTGTCATAAAACACATGTCACAAAGTGTACAAGCATCTACGACAGGAGTAAATTTGTCACTTGTTAAACTTTCTACATTTTCATTTTTTGATTCATCTATCATATCAAAAAGTTGTGGAAAACTATCACACAGATTAAAACATCTTCTGCATCCATGACAGATATCAAAAACTCTTCTCATT
>TARA_B110000438_G_scaffold71345_1_pt1 | contig 10829 bp, 10 predicted proteins | sample TARA_B110000438 | Tara Oceans TARA_B110000438 (sample SAMEA4398413) | marine metagenome | biome: Polar Biome; feature: [MES] marine water layer (ENVO:01000295) within the mesopelagic zone...; material: water (ENVO:00002006), including particulate matter (ENVO:01000060) such as......
TTTCATCTGATGATTGGTATTTCGGTGAGTATTGGTCTCTTTAGCTGGACCATGATGACCGCATTGATATTATTACTCCAAGGTAGTCATATTGAATTCTTAAAAAGCCTTCTATCTCGGTTTAGACAAAAGGAGTATGTGGTATTCTATGATCGTGATTGTGGGTTTTGTCATTTTACGTCACGAGTTCTGAAAAGGTTAGATATATTCAATCGATTCACATGGGCAGATTCAACATATTCAGGAAAAGCACCGGAAGACTATCAGCATATTTTAGAGAATTCGATTATTGTATTTGACCCCATTCTAAATCAATTTTGGACGCGGCATATTGCATTTTCTAAAATTATTTCATCATTACCATTTGGATTTTTATTTGGGTGGATATTGAGAATTCCTGGACTTGAAAAGATATTTGGGTGGTTTTATGATTTAATTTCACAAAATCGTAGTAAAATTAGCCTTTTAACAGGGTTTCCTGCATGTGGAGTCCCTAAGTCTCCCGTTGAGGGAAACTCTCTTGAAATACATAACTCTATGCTTCAGCGATTTCGGGTTAAATCATTATTTGTTGTGAGTAATCTAATCGCAGGGGTATTTTTGGTTGGTATCATTAATTATTCTCTTACCGCTAATGACGGTATTAAAGAACGTTTTGGGAAAAAGGCAATGGGAATAAAAGCATATTCTCATGATTTGTCCTATGCACTAAAACAGACGATTTTATACCCCAGAATGTCACAAAAGTGGAATATGTTTTCACCCACCGTTATGCGTACTGAAAGATGGGTGGTGGCAGATGTAACCTTTACCGATGGCACAGACACCACTTTATTTGTGAATAATAATGATGTATATGAGAAATTTCATTACTCACATTTTGATTATCGAGACCAATTTTGGCGTAAGTTTTTTGGTCGTTTACATAAGAAGAGTAATAAGAAATATATTGGTGAATTTAAGAGATGGCTAAAACGGACTACATTTTTCCCAGAATATAGAGGACGCAGACCGGCGGAAGTTACATTGTGGCAAATATCAGAAAGGTCTCCCAATATTGGTGCAAAGAAAAACCCTAAAGTCTATAAACGGGTGTTGGAATCAGCATCAAATGAAAGTAAAAACAGAAAGAGAACCAATAGTAAATACCCAAAGAATGTGAGTGGAAAGAAATAGGTTCGTTTTTAGGTAAGGATGTCGTCTTTGATTGACATCATATAGTCTAGAGCAGCATCATAATCATTATCAATTTTTCCGTCTAAAATTGCATCTTCAATGGATTTTTTAATAAGCCCCACTTTTTTCCCCGGTTTCAGCGATAAAATTTCCATGATGTCTGCACCCCGAACAGGAGATTGAAATGCCCGCATTTCATCTCGGAGGTGTACATCCTGCATAATAGATTCAACTTTATCAAAATTAGCGATATACTTCTTCACCTTTTTCGGATTCTTAGTGGTAATGTCTGCCCGACAAAGAATCATTAAATCATCTAAAAATTCACCCGCTTCTGCCATTACCCGTCGAACGGCACTATCCGTAATATCTCTTTTGGCCAAGGCAATGGGACGTAGATGCAGTTTAGTCATGGTCATGAGATAGTCACGCAATGCATTGGATAACTTCATTCGATAGCCTACTTTTTTCAGCATGCGACGGCCAATTTCATCATGACCGTGGAATGTCCATCCCTTTTTCTGCTCGAACCGTTTTGTAGGTGGTTTGGCAATATCGTGCACCAATGCGGCAAATCTAATTTCCATTTTGTCCGTCAATTGAGCTGCATTATCCACCACTTGCAAAGTATGGATGAATACATCTTTATGACCCATATTATTGATTACATCTACGCCAGACATTATATCCATTTCGGGGAATACATAACTGAGTAGGCCTGTTTCTTTCATCAAATAAAATGCAATACTGGGTTTATCTGCCTTTAGCGATTTAATAATTTCATCCGTAATTCGCTCCCATGAAATGATTTCCAGTCTATCTTTTTGTTGTGCAATACTCTTTAAAACATGTGGAACGATGGTGAATTCTAATTGAGCGGCAAAACGGACAGCACGCATCATGCGCAATGGATCATCAGAAAAAGTATCGTCTGGGTCAAGTGGAGTTACCAAAATGCCTTTTTGCATATCTTGAATTCCACCAAATGGGTCAATTAATTCACCAAATGATTCTGGTAGAATGGATGCGGCAATGGCATTTACGGTAAAGTCTCGTCGAGACATATCTTCTGATACCGAACAACTTACAACTTCAGGTTTGCGAGAATCAGGAGAATAAGTCTCCTTTCGTGCAGTGGCAATCTCAATTTCCACGTCTGCATGGGGGATTAATGCTGTACCAAATTTCTCATAATCCACTACCGTTTTGATTTTTAATTCTTTGGCTAACTTTTTGGCAAAGTCCACACCATCACCCTCTACCATAATGTCAATATCGGTAGTGGGTCTATTCATAAGTTTGTCACGCACGAATCCACCCACAATAAAAGTGGGTATGCCCAACTTGGCTCCTAATTTTCCTGCAGTTTGCAGAATTTCGGTGTGAAGTGGGTTGTCAGTGAGTATGGGGGTTATATTGCTCATCTTAGTGGAAAAATTAGGGGTTTTCTCTGATGTGATGGAATTAATTTTATTCATCAAGTAGAATTTAAATGGAATAAGATTTAGAAAATTTCTGATATCATCTTAATTTTCAACCCGATATGTTCATCCAAATTTACCGCATATGACAAAACGATCCATAACATCTGACGAAATTAAGAAATTAGCAGCTCTCTCAAAGTTGTCTATCGCCGACGATGAGGTGGAATTATATTCTCAGCAGCTCAGTGATATTCTGGATTATGTTTCTCAATTAGAGAATGTAGATACTAGTGATATTGAACCATTATTGAACGTATTGGATCAAATTAATGACTCCAAACCGGATGAACCCCAACCATCAATAACGCAGAAAATGGTATTGAAAAATGCACCCATAACCAGTGGTGATTTTTTTCAAGTGCCGGAGGTGATTAAGAAAAATGGCTAAGCAACCCGTTAAATATATATTTGTTTTTGGAGGCGTACTTTCTGGTTTGGGTAAGGGGATTGTGGCATCTTCTCTTGGATATCTACTTAAATCATTGGGGTTGAAAGTGACCATTCAAAAACTTGACCCTTATTTAAATGTTGACCCTGGAACTATGAATCCATATCAGCACGGTGAAGTTTTCGTATTAGATGATGGTGCCGAAACGGATTTAGACTTGGGCCATTATGAGCGTTTTATTGGTGAAAGTTTAAGTCGTATAAATACGACATCTTCGGGTCGTGTTTTTTGGGACGTATTAGAGCGTGAACGTCGCGGTGATTATTTAGGTGATACGATTCAGGTTATTCCCCATATCACGGATGAAATTAAAAAGCGAATAAAGAGTGTAAATCCACGTCGTAAATATGATGTGGTTATTACCGAAGTGGGTGGAACGGTTGGTGATATTGAAGGGCAACCTTTCTATGAAGCTATTCGACAGATGATTTTAGAGCAAGGCAAAGAAAATGCAGTAGTTGTACATACCACATTGCTCCCATATTTAAATGCGGCGGGTGAGATGAAGACTAAGCCCACACAACATAGTGTGCAACGACTTCGTGAAATTGGTTTAGAGCCAGATATGTTAGTTTGCCGAACGGAAGACAATCATCATTTAAATCAAAAGTTGAAGAAAAAATTAGGTCTTTTTTGTAATATTGTAACCCATCATGTTTTTGAATCTCCCGATGTGAAATCTATTTATGAGATTCCGCTTGTATTACACAAACAAGAATTTGATACTGCCATTGTAAATCGATTGGGATTGATAACCGATGGATATCATAAAAATATTCAGCATCTCGAAGAATTTATTAATACTTTCAAAAATCCAGCCACTGAAGTGACCATCGCCATGTGTGGGAAGTATAATAGTTTACATGATGCTTACAAAAGTATAATTGAGGCATTTATTCACGCTGGTGTAGCAAATAATACAGAAGTAAATATTAAATGGGTGGATACAGAAAAATTAGAAACGGCAGAAGATTTAACCCCATATTTTGAAGGCGTAGATGGCGTATTGATTCCAGGTGGATTTGGTGATCGTGGAATCGAAGGCAAAATTTTGTCATGTCAATTCGCCAGAGAAAATAAAATTCCATTCTTAGGTATATGTTTGGGGATGCAATGCGCTATTATTGATTTTGCCCGAAATATTTGTGAACTGAAAAATGCAAATAGTTCTGAATTTAAATCTCGTTTAAAATTCCCTGTGGTTGACCTTATGCATGGTCAGCGGAATGTAACTAAAAAAGGGGCCACCATGCGGTTAGGTTCGTACCCTTGTGAAGTGATAAGTGGTACAAAGGCATATAAGGCATACGGAAAAAAACGAATTGATGAGCGACACCGCCATCGATTTGAAGTGAATAACAATTTCAAGGATGAAATGGTAAAATCTGGATTAATAATTAGTGGTGTAAATAATGATTTAGATTTAGTTGAGATGATTGAAGTAAAAGATCATCCTTGGTTTGTGGGCGTACAATTCCACCCAGAATTAAAGAGTCGTGTGGTAGATGTGCATCCATTATTTAAAGATTTTGTATCAGCCGCTAAAAAGTATAAGAATGATGAATCCCAGTCTTAAGGCTAAACTTAATCAAGTTAAACTCATCGTTTCAGATGTGGATGGCATCCTAACGGACGGCACAATGTTTATTGGCGATGGTATAGAGTTAAAGCAATTTACCGTAGAGGATGGTGCGGGTGCTGCATTTTCACGATTGGCCGGAATTCCCGTGGCGCTTATTTCGGGTCGTTATTCTAAGGCCACTGAAATTCGTGCGAAAGAAATGAAAATCGAGCATTGCTATCAGGGGTCTTTAGATAAGCTCACTCCCTTTGCAGAAATTTGTGAATTCTACAATGTGGCTCCCAATGAAGTGGCCTATGTTGGCGATGGACTCATTGACATCCCCGTGATGGAAAAAGTGGAAATTTCAGTAACGGTACCCCATGCACATCCGTTGGTGAAAGAGGCGGCGATTCACGAAACTAAATTATCGGGTGGTCAAGGCGTATTGAGAGAAGTGGTGGAGTGGATCCTCCATGCACAAGGTCGGCATAGAGAAGTGTTAGAAAATATGCGGAAGAATATTTACAAGGCATGATATTTCTCTTTATCATATTGTTTATGGGATGTGCTGAAACGGGCGAAGAAGTGGCGCGACGGAATACATCCATGTTTAACGAAAATGAAATTGAAAATCCTGAAATTATTATTAGCAGAGAAAATACACGAATTGTGAAAGCATCATCAAAACATCTACTAAAAAATGGAAATGAAGATGCCCTCTTGACTGGAGACGTTAAGGCAGACTTTTACAATGATATGGGTGAACATGTGAGCATCCTTTACTCTGATTCTGCTAAAATTAATCAACGCACCAATAATTTATGGGCCACTGGCAATGTACATGTTGAGTCTGATAGTGGCTTTACCTTATATGCCAACACGATTGTATGGGATAATCAATATAAAATAATTGAGTCAAAAGATTCAGTCATGTTTACCACCACTGAAGGTGACACTCTGTATGGTGTGGGTTTTGAATCTGATATGGATTTAACAAAGTGGAAAATTTATAAACCTACTGGTGTGATACAGCGAGATTTTTAATGGGTAAATTCCAAAAATTACATGCCACCGATTTAATTAAAACATATTCGAAACGAAATGTGGTAGATGGTGTATCCATTCAAGTGAACCGTGGTGAGGTGGTTGGGCTATTGGGACCAAATGGCGCAGGCAAGACCACCTCATTTTATATGATTACGGGAATGGTACAGCCCAATTCGGGCAGAATTTTTCTGGATGATACGGAAATTACACATGAACCCATGTATAAACGTGCTCGAAATGGTGTGGGTTATCTTGCACAGGAGTCATCCGTTTTTACCAAATTGTCTGTTGAAGATAATTTGAGATTAGTCTTACAAATGACAGGAATGAATCCCATTGAGCAAACTGAAAAATTAGAATCCTTATTGACTGAGTTTTCCATTCAGCATATTCGCAAGAGTATTGCCATGACATTATCTGGTGGAGAGCGACGGCGGACTGAAATTGCACGTTCATTGGTGATGGACCCAGATTTTATATTGTTGGATGAACCTTTCGCAGGCATTGACCCTATTGCCGTGGAAGAAATTCAAAAGATTATTCATGGATTAAGAGAACGTGGAATTGGGGTGCTTATTACCGATCATAATGTTCGTGAAACATTGGCAATTACAGATAGAGCGTATTTATTATATGAAGGTAAAATTTTAAAAGAAGGTACTATTGCTGAACTTGCAAACGATGAAGAAGCTCGACGCTTGTATTTAGGAAGCACTTTCTCACTGGGGAATGAGAATGGCTAAGTTGTCCCAACATCAAGAGCTTCAGCAAAAGCTGACACCACAGCAAATTCTTCAAGCTAGTTTATTGCAACTCAATGCACAAGTTTTGGAGCAACGAATATTAGAAGAAATTGAGCAAAACCCCGCATTAGAATTGGCTGAAATTGATGAAGCGGAAAATTTAGAAGAAGTTGGAGAGAGTTCAGATGAAGATTCACCTGAAGAATTAGATGAAAAAGATGCGGAAATTGATGAGTCTGATTTCGATTGGGAAGAATTAATGGGCGATCCTGATGAATTTGAAATTCGTCAACCCAAAGATCAAAATGAAACCCAAGTGGATATGCCACTCCACACAACGAAAACCATTACCGATAGATTATTAGATCAACTCCGAGATATTAATGCATCCGAAGATGAACTGAAAATTGCAGAACAAGTATTGGGCAATTTAGATGAACATGGATATTTAAATATTGAGCCCGTACTAATCTCTGACCGAATGGGGCTTGAAGAAAAAGAAGTCTTGAAGGTGATGGATAGTATTAGAGATTTAGATCCGCCCGGCTTTTCCTCTCAAAATATGCGTGAATGTCTGGTTGCCCAATTAAAAAAATATCGTGATAATGATTTAGCTATGGATATTTTAGTTAAGCATTTTGAGGATTTTGGTCAGCGGAAGTATGAAAAGATTATTGAAAAATTGGGATGTACTAAAGATGCATTACAAGAATCAATTACAATAATTTCTCAATTGAATCCACATCCGGGTGACGGCTTTGAATATTCAGAAAAAGATTTTGTGATTCCGGATATTTGTGTGGAAAAATCTGATGAGGGCTGGCAAATCACATCAAACGATTCTAGTCTACCACCATTACGTGTGAGTCGTAGCTATAAGCAAATGTTGACGGATTATAGTGATGATACTGAAGTTAGAAAATTTGTGAAGCAGAAAATAGAATCAGCAAAATGGTTTATTGATGCTATTCAGCAGCGGAAGAAAACAATCGTTCACGTAATGGAGTCTATTATTCATCGGCAAAAATCATATTTTGAAACGGATAAACGGCAGTTGGTTCCTATGGTTTTAAAGGATGTTGCCGCTGATATTGAGATGGATATTTCTACCATTAGTCGGGTTACCAATGGGCGGTTTGTTCAGCTTCCGTGGGAAATTAAAGAATTGAAAACTTTTTTTTCCGAAGGCATTTCTACGCAGTCGGGTAATGATGTATCAAACACAGTAGTAAAAGACCGTGTACATGAAATTATTCAAAATGAAAATAAACAACAGCCATTGGGCGACGAAGAAATCACAGCTATTTTAGTGAAAGAGGGTTTTCAAATCGCCAGAAGAACGGTGTCAAAATATCGGGAGAAATTGAAATTTCCCGTAGCACGATTAAGACGGGAGTTATAATGGAATATTCTTTTAAATCCACCACCATTTTGGGGGTTCGCATCGGCAATAAAATTGCATTGGGTGGTGATGGCCAAGTGACTATGGGCGATATCCAAATGAAATCGAAGGCTATAAAAGTCCGTAGTTTTTATAATGGAGAAGTCTTGGCGGGCTTTGCCGGCGCTGCGGCGGATGCCATGGCTTTATTTGAAAAATTTGAATGTAAATTAGATGAGATGAATGGAAACCTCCAGCGGGCAGTTGTTGATTTAGCCAAAGATTGGCGAACCGACAAAATCTTAAAAGAATTGGATGCCCTTTTGGCTATTATGGATAAGAAAAATTCCTATTTGCTATCCGGTTCTGGTGATGTGATTGAACCTGATGATCAAATAATAACCATTGGAAGTGGATCTGGATATGCTCTCGCTGCCGCACGTGCATTTATTAGTGCGGGAGAAAAGAATCCCGAAAAGGTGGTAAAAAAATCACTAAAAATCACCTCCGATATATGTATCTACACAAATGATAGTATAACCGTATTGAAAGCATAATGGAAAAATTAACGCCCAAAAAAATAGTAAGAGAATTAGATAAATATATTATTGGTCAAAGTAGTGCCAAGCGATCTGTTGCCATTGCGTTGAGAAATCGATGGCGTCGTCAACAAGTGGATGAACCACTTCGGGAAGAAATTAGCCCCAATAATATTATACTCATCGGTTCAACAGGAGTTGGTAAAACAGAAATATCTCGGCGATTGGCCACATTGGTAAATGCTCCATTCGTAAAAGTAGAAGCATCAAAGTTTACTGAAGTGGGTTATGTGGGGCGAGATGTTGAATCAATGATTCGTGATTTAATTGAGGTTTCTGTAAAACAGGTGAGAAGTGAATCAGAAGCAAAAGTCATTGGTAAAGCATTACGTAATGCCAATGAGCGAATTTTAGAAATTTTGTTTCCCACCGGTGAAAAAGAATCTATTTCTGAAGAAGCCATAAACCGTCAAGATCGTACACGTAAAAAAATGAAAGATCGATTAGAGAACGGTGATTTTGAAAGTCGAATAATAAAAATTAAGGCTAAATCAAAATCAATGCCCATGCTTCAAGTGATGGGTCCACTGGGTATGGATGACATGTCATCAAATATCCAGGATATGCTTAGCTCGGTCATGCCATCTAAAAAGAAAACACAGCGGATGAAAGTGTCTGAGGCACGAGAAATATTTTCTGAAGAAGAGGCCGAAAAACTCATTGATATGGATGATGTAATTCGAGTGGCAATTGATCGCGTGGAACAAAGTGGATTCATTTTCTTGGATGAGATTGATAAAATTGCGGGACAGGGTGGTGGTAGTTCTCCCGACGTTTCGCGTGAAGGGGTACAGCGTGATATCCTCCCCATTGTGGAGGGTTCAACAGTAAGTACCAAATACGGCCAAGTAAAAACGGATCATATATTATTTATTGCTGCTGGTGCGTTTCATGTGAGCAAGCCCTCAGATTTGATTCCCGAATTACAGGGTCGCTTTCCCATTCGAGTGGAGTTAGATAATTTGTCTCAAAGTGATTTTGTTAAAATTTTGACAAAGCCTAAGAATGCATTGTTGAAACAGTATGAGGCATTGCTCCAAGCGGAAGGGGTAACATTAGAATTCAATAAAGATGCCATCAATGAGATTGCAAAAATTGCCACAGAATTGAATGACACTATGGAGAACATTGGAGCACGCCGCTTACATACAGTTTTGACCAGTTTGCTTGATGATATCTTATTTGATCTTCCTGATAAAAAGATTACTGAAATTTCAATTAACAAGAAAATGGTGCAGGAAAAATTAAGCAATTTGAGTGAAGATGAGGATCTTCGCCGATATATATTATAAAGGATAATTGATGAAAAGAGATTTTTTACATATTACTGATTTTACTGCAGAAGAAATTTGGGAGACCTTAGAGCTCTCAAAATGGATTAAAGCCAAGTTGAAAAAGGGTGAAGATTATAAGCCCTTTGCAGGGAAGACAATGGCAATGATTTTTGCCAAACCATCTGCAAGAACACGGGTATCTTTTGAAACGGGATTTTTTAGATTGGGTGGTCATGCTTTATTTTTAGGTCCCAATGACATTGGTATAGGTAAGCGAGAATCTGTTTCTGATATAGCAAATGTATTGAGCCGATTTAATGATATGATTATGGCACGTTTATTTGAGCATAATCATATTTTAGAATTAGCTGAAAATGCATCTGTGCCCGTGGTGAATGGGCTTACAGATTTTAACCATCCTTGTCAAATTATGGCAGATATTTTAACGGTTTACGAACATCGGGGTAATCTCGATGATATGAAAATCACTTACGTTGGTGATGGGAACAATATTGTTCACTCTTGGTTGGCATTGGCCATGAGAATCCCGTTTCACCTTACTATTGCATGTCCTGAGGGATATGCACCAGATGAAGGAATGTTGAAGGTGGCAAAAGAAGCTGGACTCTCTACCATTGAAATTTCTCATGAGCCCATGGAAGCAGTAAAAGATGCGGATGTGATTTACACTGATGTATGGGCATCTATGGGACAAAAAGAAGAAGCTGAGGAGCGCCGTCGCCGTTTCGAAGGATTTCAAATAAATGATGATTTAATGGCCGCCACAGGGAAGCACACTTATTTCATGCATTGTTTGCCTGCAGAGAGAGGTGTTGAAGTTACAGATTCTGTATGTGATGCTGATTATTCAATTATGTTTGATGAAGCAGAAAATAGAATGCATGCCCAGAATGCAATTATGGTGAAAATTATGAAAGAATCTATGTGATATTTTTTTAAATGAAGTGTAGAAAATGGCATCTTGAAGGATGCCATTTTTATTTATCTAAAGTAAATTGATTGATTTGAGATATGTTAGAAATAAATGTGAGACATGTCACAAAGGAACCCACCTAATTGATGTTATTTTCTCTCATGAAATAGGGGGAGAAT
>TARA_B110000438_G_scaffold121886_1_pt1 | contig 10827 bp, 6 predicted proteins | sample TARA_B110000438 | Tara Oceans TARA_B110000438 (sample SAMEA4398413) | marine metagenome | biome: Polar Biome; feature: [MES] marine water layer (ENVO:01000295) within the mesopelagic zone...; material: water (ENVO:00002006), including particulate matter (ENVO:01000060) such as......
TGTCTGCCGTCACACCTTCACCCATGCAGCCGATTCCGCCCATGCCGGAATTTCCACCGCACATATGCTCTGGAATGAAATAAAGTACTTCACCATTACGAGCATTTCCTACTCGTAGACCTTTTCTCCAACCACCAGGGTTGTAGTTCTCGTCAGTTTCAGAATCGATGGCATACAACATATCGTTGCTAGGATCGATATACATACCGCTAATGCGGCTGAACTGGTACCAAGTATCTAACCATTCTCCGTCTTGAGTAAATATTTGAATACGATTATTACCGCGATCGGCGACAAACAGCCGGCCTTGCGAATCCATGGAGAGAGAATGAGGAGAACGGAACTGGCCGTCATCCCAACCATACTCGCCAAAATGCCCTATATAAGTGCCATCTGGCTCCCACATGGTGATGCGGCTCTTGGTCTCGTCACTCGGCTCACCCTGAAATTGTGCGCCGTGAGTTTCTGCGATAAAAATACGACCGTTTGGCGCAATCAATACATCATTTGGGTCAGTAAGATGTGTTGGAGGATCGCCAACTTCCCCTGGTGTGCCTATTGTCATTAACAAGTCACCATCTGGGCTGAATTTCAACACAGCGCTTCCAATATTCGCAGCTGCTGGGTTTTCACGAAGTTCGTTCTGATTTGCTACACGCGCATCAGCAATCCAAATGTTACCTATGCTGTCTACATCCATGCCGTGGGGCCAAAGAATTTGACCTGCTCCAAATTGATCAACGACACGACCATTTGGATCAAGTTTTACTATAGGATTAATGTCAGGTGTTGTCGCACAGGCATTATTACCGCAGCGATCTCCTGCCCATATGTGCACACCATCGATATCAACGTTAATAGCACTTACAGAACCCCAACGACGTCCATCCGGTAAAGAGCCAAAATTACGCTCTGTCACGTATGGATTTGGTAGATTATTTATTGGTTGCTGGCCAGCATGAGCAGCAGGCTTACCCGATTCTGCCATCGACCCCCTAGTCATTTGTGCCGTTGCACTTGCAGCTGCTACGGTTAAAAGTAGACCAGCTATCCCTGCGTTGAGGAAGAGTAGTGAAGTTCTCTTAGTGATCTTATTCATTGTTACCTCTCTAGATATGACATTTATTTATTATGGTTTTGAATTCTGTATTACTGTTCCCAAAAACTAACTGCAGCTCGGAAAACCGTTCGAACCTTTCTAGTAATTGGCAGGATCTGAGAACATGAACTCTCCCACCTAACTTGTCAAGACACGCCTAGCCTCCTAATTGTAACGGTTTTAAACAGAAACATAAGGCAGCTGTGGTCCTGGTGGCATACTAATATATGTAGACTACTGTTAGCAGGCTGTTTATGCTGCGCCTATTATCTGTCCTAAAGCCACGGGCGGCATCAATAGTTTGGTATCCGACTCGGTGAACCCTGATTTAGGCTTAATCTCTATTCCAGTTATCGAATCCTGCCAACTATTGCAACTAAGGTTTAAGTATTTACTTCGGATGTTTACATTTCATCGCTGGTGCACCGATGTCTGTGGATGTAAGTACCGAAGTGGTCCAGAGCAATAACGCTGCCATGGATTACCAAACTAGGAAAAGTCTCTGGCATTATCTTGACCCACAACCAATGATGGAAGGCACCTAAGCACAGCTGGCGGCGAAATTTGCAGCTAGCTGGCTGCCTACCTCGTCGATGGTGACAGGGATGTGACAATTGGCTCTGGAAATTATAATAACACCGCAGCATTTATCGGCAGAGTAAGTCCCGAACGGTGGCAATCTCGATGTATTTAAATTCCCTGAATAATATTCTGCCAATTTAGCAAACGAACTGCCAGTATTAGAAAAATTGATAAATGATTTAATTGAATAGAGGAAATTATGCGAAGCAAGTTGATTTATTTAATTTTCGCAATCAGCGTACTACTGGCTGGTTTCATTATTGCCATTTGCCTAGCTGAAACAGTACCCAATGCAGGTGGAGTACCCCATGCTGTTTTTGCTGGTATGCAAGCGGGAGGCGATGGGGCGGCAAGGCTTGAGCACATCGGTTTTTATGCTTACGCCTGTCAAGTTCTGTTACTGGCATTAGTGGTTTGCCTTTGCGCTCTTGGAATAAGTGATCGATACCTGACCCGAGAATTTCTGTGGTATATGGCGGGCAGCTTCATTCTTAGCTTAATCGTGTGGGAGCAGATGTACAGTGGCCACCAAACCTTTCTTGAAACCGGCACCACTGGATATTTTCTCGGCTTTCCAGTAGCAACTGCCTGGCAGGTGTATGGCTCTTGGGCGGGTGCTATCCCTCTCATTATTATTTACAGTTTTGGTTTCCGAAAATTTATCTATACCAAAGAGGATGAAGAGAAATTTAATCAGCTCTTGGCTGAACAGAAAAAGAATACGGAGCAGTAATTCATGGAAGCATATAGGCAGGAAATCATTCTCGGCGCCGTATTGGTGTATATGATTTTTTGTGTAATCACAGGCCTTTGGGCTATGAAACGCACAAAAAATTCTAGTGACTTTTTTATCGCCAGCCGTGGTCTCGGGCCCATTGTTGTGGCACTCGCACTTTTCTCCAGTACACTTAGTGGTTTCGGTTTCGTCGGTGGCCCGGGACTGGTTTATTCCATTGGTGTAAGCTCATTCTGGATGGTAGTAATTTCATCTACTGGCTATGCCGTGGGTTTCTTCCTAGTAGCGAAACGCATTCGCATGATTGCAGAAGTGAGAAACTGCATTTCGCTTCCGGATGTTGTAGCTGCTCGTTACAGCAGTGAAGCTGTTCGCTTCATGATGGCTATAACAATTGTACTTGGGGTGATGGGATACTTAGCAACCCAAATTCTTGCCATGGCGTTAGTTATGCAAGCAATTCTCTCTGGTACCGCCATGTTCGCAGACATAGGTCTAATAACTTGCGTCGTTATCTCTTCTGCTGTACTGATTTTCTATTGTGTGACTGGCGGCATTATTGCTTCGGTATACACCGACGTCGTGCAAGGCGCCATAATGATTGTTGCTGGTTTTCTGATCTTGATTACGGCGATGTCAGTATTTGAGGGAGGCATGGCCGAAGCCAGTGCAATCATATTGGCAGATGATTCCGAGGCCATTATGCCATTCGGAGCAGCTGGAATAATGGCGTCTTTTGGTTGGTTTTTTGTTTTCGGTCTAGGTTTGGCGGGTCAGCCTCACCTGATAACCAAAATGATGATGAACAAAAATATCTCTGACAATCGCAGTATTCTACCCATGTCTCTATTTGGCTATATCATGGCGGCGCTGTTGTGGATTTCTATTGGGGTGATAATGCGAGCGGCCGTGGTCAGCGGAACCATCGACCCCTTGGCCTTGCCGGATGATGCAGCTTCGGTGTTTCTTTCTGTTTTCACCAATCCCTTATTAGCAGGGATAGTTTTCGCTGGTTTGTTTGCTGCAATCATGTCCACTTCTGATGCTTTTCTTAATATTGGTACTGCCGCAATCATCCACGACATCCCCAAAGCTATTCGAGGAAAGAGTATTGAAAACGAGCTAATGTGGGCTCGGATTGTTACGGTTTTATTGGCAATTCTGGCCGCTAGTTTTGCTTTATACTCACACTTTCAAGATGCAACGCTCGTTGCTATTCTTGGCGCGTTCGGCTGGGCAACATTCTCAGCATCGATTTTCCCTGTTGTAGCTATTGGTTTGAACTGGAAAGGCGCAACAGTGACGGGTGCAGTAACCGCGATAGGGTCCGCTCTGATTATTAATTTTGTTGTCCAATTGGCAGGAATTACCTTGCCATATGGCATTAGTGGCGGCTTAGTTTCATTCGTAACTTCTCTAGTTTTGTTCATTGGCGTATCGCTAATAACAAAAGCACCTGTACTAGACGATGACCTGAATACCATAATGGACATCTAGCATTTATTATCAAATAATTTTTATTTTCAAGACAGGCATGCCTAACAATAATTGTCTAACCTTCTAACGTGCCAATAGCGAATAATTGGAATAGATCGAATTTATTGTATGAAGACTATGGCGCTGATTGGTATTCGATCAACTCTAATCCATTCTGTTTCCCATCACTGATATAACGCATAAACACATCATAAACCGTATCTCCTGGGGTATAGGGAGCGATCTCTACTTGAGGCAAATAAAGCAGTAGGTCTTCATTAACAAATGTTGATTGATGTTGCCAGAGCGCAAAAGGTTCAATCTTTTCTACATCAGCAATGGTGAACAACACACTTTCATCTGCCGGCGGCAGCAGGTCGAGGCTGTACGCTGAGGTATCTCCGCTCACAACAAGTGATTCAATGGCAAGAATGCCGGTAATGGCATCATAAGAATTAACACCTGCAGGTGAGACGCTATCTATCCGAGGATAGGTGAGCAACTGATCTGCAAGCTGAAACTGCGGGTCAAAACGACACTGCCCTGAGTCTTCGTCAATCTCATTGCAAGTAGATTGCAAAGACGTCACTGTGGGTTGGTTCTCACCGTCAACCCAGCTTACTAATTCTAACCATGCGGCGAAGCCTTCTCCATCAGTAAAAGAGCAATGACTCGGCTCTTCTTCAACTACGATAGCTGTAGTTAGCTGATCCGCCGGCAGCAATTTAATCAGAGCCTGTTGGTTAGCTGGCCGCACCAAGCCATCTTTAGAAGTATGAATTGAGACAATTCTTGTGTTGCCGATGTCACCGCTTGGTGTGTAGTTGTTTAAAAACTGCTGATTTGCTGAAGGAAGCGCAACTACACGTTGCACTATCTTATTGATTTGCTCATCCCCATAATCGACACTCACATTACCGAAAGGGTTACTACCATTTAACTTTGTCGAATCGTTTATCAAGCTTGGAATTTCAAATACAGCATAGCCCAAATTCAATAACAGAAAATCTTTATGGGTATTAGTGAGTTCGAGAATTTGGTTCAGGCGTTGAAGCTGCTCTGGAGTCTCCAAGAGCTTGCCTAACAGTCCATCGATGTAGCTATCTGCAACTAATCCTGTGCATTGTTGCAGTGATTCAAAGAATTGAATTTCACCCTGTAATGGAATTGGCTGCTCAGTCCAGGAATCCGTTGGCAATTCGCCATTATTAACATCAGAACAAACCGCTTCATAGATCATGCGTAGATCAAACGCCTCGATCCAATTCTCAGCACCTGCTACTGCACCGCACATGAGAAGGGCGCCATCAACATTAGGGATCAATTTCGCCTCAAGGTCACGAACACTAACAATTCCACCCATAGACGCACCCTGGATGAAGACCTTTTCAGGTTCATCTGCTAATTCTAAAAATTTCTCATAGAGTTGCTGATTATCGATATGGGAATTAAATACCGCCCAACCTGTCTGACTAAAACTTGAAGCAGCCATGGCATAACCTTGGTCCAAAACAAAATCTTCTAAGGGACCAAGAGAAGGATTAGCTTTTGGCTCACTACTAGTGTAGCCCTGATAGCCATGATTCCAGATAACAAGATTGTCGGCATCAGTCCAACCTTCAGGTATAGCAATTAAATAATAGGCGCCGCTTGCAGTTTGTCCTTGATACTCGGTCACTTGCGAATGCAAACTTCCGCTGACTAGCAATGCGAGAAAAAAAGGGACCCTTATAATTCTGCTTCTATTCATACTTCTCTTAATATGTGTTTCATAAGCTTTACATATACTTTTTATATACTGATTCATACAAACAACTTTGCTCAGTGCCGAAATCCTGCACCAGGGTTCAAACCACCTCAGCCGTGATCAAGGAAAAGGCTCGATGATCTTTCCTTCACTTTGTATTATCGACAGTTATCAGGAGTCTTATACCGAATTCTTACCAGTTAATTTTCGAGCTTCGACCCACTTCTAGCTGGATACAAATCTTTGGGTTTGACGTACACTATCTAGCCCCTAATTAAGATGGTACCTGACAAATAGTAATTGACTGTCATTTTCTTGTTGGCCATTTGCGGGCGGTACTGATAATTAGCAGTTGGGCAGATTGCTCTAATCAAAGTAATAAGCAAAAAAATTGGAGAGAATTTATGGTATTAATTTGTCGCAACATACTAATTTGTGGACTTTTTTTTAGTTTTAGCAACCTCTTTTCCTCAGCGCTCCTAGCACAACAATCTGACTGGCCCATGTATCGTGGCAATTTGGAGGGCACCGGCTATTCGCCTTTAAGCCAAATAAATGCCAGCAATGTAAATAATCTGTCTCTAGCCTGGAGCTACTCCCTGCTGAATGAAAATGCTGAAAACGGGCGTGGAGCAAACTCACAAGCAACGCCGATTGTTATCGATGGCACTATGTACGTGCCAGGCGCAAACCGAATCGTGGCACTAGACCCTGTCACAGGAGTTGAAGTTTGGCGGCACACCTTAGATGCAGGTGCACCATCTCGTCGCGGTGTTTCCTACTGGCCTGGCGACAATAATTCTGCAGCTAGAATCTTTTTTACCTCCCGGCGCAGATTAATTGCCCTTGATGCTAGCAGCGGTGAAATTGATACCTCATTTGGTAACGACGGCGAGATTGACTTAATTACCCCTTACATCTCAGTACCGATGGTTTATGAAAATGTCATCGTCGTTGGAGCCAACACTCCAGCAGGTGCCGCTGGTGGTATTGGCAATGCTCGAGCGTTCGATGCACGCAGTGGTGAAAAACTTTGGGAATTTAGTTCGGTGCCACAACCTGGGGAGTTTGGTCACAATACTTGGGAGGGCGATAGCTGGGTCGGCAGACTAGGAGCCAACGCATGGCCTTTTTACTTCACAGTAGATACTGACCGCGATACACTTTTTATTCCTTTGGCCTCCCCTATTCCTTTTGGCTATGGCGGCGATCGAACCGGTTCAAATCTTTTTTCCAATTCCGTAGTTGCGGTAAATATTCATAGCGGCAAATATCTCTGGCATTTTCAAACTATTCATCACGACCTATGGGATCACGATCCCCCCGCCCCACCAGCACTGTTTGATATCGAACAAAATAGCACCACCATTCCAGCATTAGGTATCACCACCAAATCTGGTTATCTTTATATCCTGAACCGTGTAACCGGTGAGTCCATCTATGGCGTTGAAGAAAAACCCATGCCACAAAGCAATGTGCCGGGAGAACAAACATTCGCCACTCAACCCATTCCAGTTAAACCGCCACCAATGGCTAGAGTAAGTTACAGCGCTACAGACATCGTAACTGCATCAGATACTTCTCCTGAGCATGCTGCAGCTTGCGCAGATCTGGTAGAGAATATTGGTGAGATTTATAACGCCGGCGCATTCACACCCTGGTCATATCGCCCGGGAGGGACACCCGGTCCAACTACTTTATTATTTCCAGGATTAGTTGGCGGGCCTAATTGGGGTGGCGCAGCATTCGACCCAAATTCAAAACTAATTTTCGTGTACGCCACTAATGCTGGCACTTTCGGATGGATGGAAGAAGCGGAAGAAGGTGCTGATCTTCCCTATGTGAGAAGAGGTCCACGGCCAGGAAATTTCGAAGTGAATCTCAACGGGCAAAGAATGCCCTGCCAAAAACCACCCTGGGGACAATTAACAGCAGTTGATTCAACCACCGGAGATATCGTTTGGCGCGAACCTATCGGAATTACCGAAAGCCTGCCTGCTGAAAAACAAAACACTGGTCGGCCAGGTCGAGCTGCTGCTCTCGTAACAGGTAGCAATTTACTGTTTATCGCATCAACTGATGACAATCGATTGCGGGCATTAGAGTCGTCATCTGGTCGACAGCTGTGGGTTACTGAATTAGAAAATCGCGGTAATGCCAACCCCATGACTTATATGGGTAGCGACGGTAACCAGTATCTAGTGATAGCAGCATCAAATTCACTAGTCACTTTCAAATTACCCGACTAAGTAATTCAGAATAAAAAACAAGCCTCTGGAATCAGCAGACCCTAGAGGCTCGTTTTTTCCTCTTATTAAGTCTTCTTTATTGACTAGCACCATCTATATTGAGAGTTCGATGGCTTATTTTCCACCCATCAGCAGTGCGCTTGAACTCATCCATATAGTAACCAGACCCAATCATCGAAGGCGGTCTGGCATTTACATCCATTAATATATAATAAGTCCGAGCCTTAGCACCGAACTCCGTAGCCGTAATCAAAAAGCTACTGTTCAAATGACGCCGCCCCACATCACCTGTTAAGCCCTGATAACGCCTTTCCCTATCAGCTCGCAAGGCAGCCATACCTACTATGTCACTACCATCACGAGTCATGATTGCGTCATCGGCAAACGCAGACAGAAACAAGTCAGCATCCCTAAAATCACTGCCCTGATTATAAAGTGAATATAAAATTTTGATTTCTTCGTAATCTGTCCCAGTTAACGGAATGATAGAACCATCCCCGCGCTCTTGGGCAGCCACTGTCAGCATCCCCAAAAATCCAAACACCAAAATTCCCAACAATATAATTTTTCGCATGCCCGCCGCTCCTCCATAAATACCAGCTTTTTCAATGTCCAAGAGAATACGAGCAAAAACAATCCAAGTCCAACAACACTAAACTCGTTAATGCTCTAGCCCGTGCATATAGGTTTGAGGTGGGGTAAATTGAGTAGAATAACGAAAGAAATTCGCAGATTCTGGTTGAGCTATATGGGGTATAGAAAAGAGTAGAGAAATAATTAATGTTTAAAAACAATAACTTAAATCAGTAATCAGGTGCAGCAAGAAGCGCCAGCAGAAACAACCGCCCCAATGCTGGAATTTTTGAACGGCCTATAGAAGAACAAAAATAACTTTATGGTTAAAAGTATTATTAATAAATCGATAAGAGTTTTGCTGCTACTTATTGCTGCTGCTTTCTTATCAACCTCTTTTATATCTGCTGCTCAGGAAGAATTACGAACACCTGAAGGCCGTCCAGATTTTCAGGGGTATTGGAATAATCTTCATCAAACTCCTCTACAGCGCCCATCTACGCTTGGGGAAAAACAAAGCTACACCAACGAAGAAGCACTAGCCCTTATTGAGAGAGCACAGCATGGTTTGCAAGAGAGGGAGTCCCCTCTCGATCCGGACCGTAGCGCGCCAGAATTAGGCTCAAGGGTTACTAACAAAGCGGATGACGATTTCGATGCCTTTCCAATCGATATAGCTCAGATCAACGGTGAATATCGAACATCTCTGGTTATTGATCCAGCTAATGGGCGATTACCGATTAAAGATGAATCTGAAATAAATGACTTTTTTAATTCAGTACTTAGATCCGGTCAACTTATGGCTGGACCCGAAATGGCCTGGGCCGCAGAAAGATGCCTCATTGCAGGGCCTCAGCTATCACTGATGTTTCAACGCGGGCTCTCCCCTTACGCTCAAATAGTTCAAACTAAGGATTATCTAGTTATTCTCGGCGAGTATCCCTATGACGCGCGAATAATTCGTATTGATGGTGAACATCCCGGCAACAGTTTTGCAAAATGGATGGGTGATTCTATAGCTCATTGGGAAGACGACACACTAGTAGTTCACACCAACAACTTCCGCGACGAACAATCCTATCCGCCGATTCTATCCACTGATCGCTTTGAAGTTGTCGAACGTTTTACGCTAACCACCGAGAATGAATTTTTGTACAGCTATACCGTTACCGATCCGAACGTTTACACACAACCTTTTACAGCTGAAATTCCCTTCAAACGAATGGCCCTAGGAGAGGTGTTGTATGAGTATGCCTGTCATGAGGGCAACTATTCATTCGCGAATTCTTTGAGAGGAGCACGAATGGAAGATAGCCTTCCCTAAACTAGTTCTGTGGATGCTACCGTTATGTAGCTAGCATTCATCATAAGTTAGACCGCGATACCTTCATTGAAAAGAGTTTTCAAATTGCTTACAAGTATGGCAGCATCAGATTTTGGCCACCATTTTTAATAATAAAACTACTTGTGATCAAAAGCCTACGATGTACTAGCTTTTCTCCTTTGTAAGTCATGTATAAAGAAATAACATGAAGTTGATATACAAATTCCCCGCATGCCTCTTGCTTTCACTTTTCTCGAGTTCTACCTCAGCAGCTCCAGCTGAAATAAAAATAAGTGAGCTCATTATGAGTGATTCGGAAATCACTACGAGAAAGGATATAGCTGGAATAGCTAGAACGTTAAAATACTATATCAATACCGAGACCAACTCAGAATTCAGGGCCCCAGAAGAATGGCAATACAAGGCAATAAGAGAATCAATTACTCATGCCTCTTCCATACTGAACATCTCAATCACAGAAACAGCCCTACAAAGTGAAGCGAATGTTGATGTTTTTATCCATAAGGCACAGAACAGAGACTCCCTAAGTGGGCGGTGGGGCGTGGATCTCAGCATCAATATCAGCCATCAAAGTGGACTGGGAGAAAACAAAGAAGCAATACATAGCACGGGGGAGAGGGCCACGTGGCGTAATATTATTTTGCATGAGCTGGGTCATTTTTTAGGATTAGAACACCCTTGGGATAAAGATGATGGTGACTGGGCTGTTGATCAGTGGTCAGACTCTCATGCATCAACACGCATGGGTTACAACGAGCACTTAGACGGCAGTAATGTTTGGTACTCTAGTCTAGATATCGAAGCCTTAGAAACAATTTGGGGGAAAGGAGAATGGCCTTCCTTATACAACGGTGTGACGCCAGACTCTTCCTTAGAGCTGGCGTTTAATAATATCGGAATATTTAATTCCCCCGATGCAACAATCTACACATGTTTGCGCGTTTTTGCGGAGGGACTGCCTAGTACGGTGAGTGGAATAGGCCAATTTGATATCGGTTTTACAATTTACTCATTACCAGA
>TARA_B110000438_G_scaffold22714_1_pt1 | contig 10826 bp, 11 predicted proteins | sample TARA_B110000438 | Tara Oceans TARA_B110000438 (sample SAMEA4398413) | marine metagenome | biome: Polar Biome; feature: [MES] marine water layer (ENVO:01000295) within the mesopelagic zone...; material: water (ENVO:00002006), including particulate matter (ENVO:01000060) such as......
GAGTAAGACCATTAATAAATGGTAAAAATTGGAAGTTTGATATTTTGTTGGATGAAAACCAAAATTTCAAAAGATCATTGAACATAAGCGGAATTCCTCACGTAATTGTAACTAAGGGAAGAGAAATAATTTATAGAAGAGTTGGATATAAACCTGGAGATGAAGATAATTTACTTGAAATTATATTGAAAAACTCTAAGATATAAGTCGATGAAATCTAAAATAAATAGTTTATTAATCTTTTCAATAATTTTTAATAGTTATTCATTAAACTCACAGATTTTAAAAAATATAACAACCTCTTTCGAGTCTTATTCAGCTTATTACATGGATGACTCTAAAACTGGAAATTTCAATAGTGAAAATAGATTTCGTTCAAATAATTATTTAAACTTAAAGTCTAATATCAATGATAATTGGAATGTTGAATTACAAATTGAATCATTCATTCCAAAAGCTCTTTTAAATTTTTCACCAAGCTTTAAAGAAACAGGAATTTCTACCTTTAAAATTCAATATTCAAGTGAAAAACTAAATTTAAATTTTGGAAACTTTTATGAACAATTTGGTAGTGGAATGATACTAAGATCCTGGGAAGATAAAAGTCTTGGAATTAACAATTCTATTAGAGGAATTAACACAAACTATAGATTAAGTGAAAAAATAAGTTTTAAAGCACTTTATGGAAATCAAAAAAAGGGATTTGAATATTCAAAAGGGTATATTTTTGGATTGGATTCAGAGTTTGATATGTCACAAATGTTTCAAAATAATTACTCGCTAATTATGGGTTTAAGTTATGTTGGTAGGAACGACAATAAAATAATAGGTATTTCTTATAATAATACTACAAACTTATATTCAGCAAGATTAGACTTCTCCTCTTCCAGTTTTTACTCAAATATTGAATTAGTAAATAAATCAAATGATGTAATTGCTCAATTTGGCAAATTTTCAGATGACTTCACAAAAAAAGGTTCGGCATTTTTATTTAACTCAGGATATGTAAAAAATGGATTTGGTGTTGATTTTACATTTAGAAGGTTAGAAAATATGTCTATTTATTCCGAAAGAGACAATTTTGGGAATGAGTACAATGAAAGTATAGTTAATTACTTACCGGCATTAACTAAGCAACATGATTATTCTCTAACCAATATATACGTGTATCAGTCTCAACCTAATGTTTCTTTTGTAGATCCTGAGCTTATCAAGGTTGGGGAAACAGGAATGCAATTAGATGCGTATTATTTTATAAAGAAAAAAAGTTTTTTAGGAGGAAAATATGGAACTAATCTATCTTTAAACGCATCTTTATGGAATAATATTAAAGGAGACTTTGATTTTAGTAATAAAAAATATGAAACTAAATTTTTAGGAAGTGGAGAGAAATATTTTTCAGAAATAAGTTTAGAAATCAGAAAAAAGTGGTCTGCTAAACTCAATAATATAATATTATTTTTAAATCAATTTTATAATAAAAAATATATTGAAGAAAAGTTTGGTGAAATAAACTCAAATATAATAGTTGTTGAAACCACTTATAAGTTGAAGAAAAATAAATCAATAAGATTGGAACTTCAACATTTATCTACTAAAAATGATAATAAAAACTGGTCTGCATTTGGATTTGAATATAACTTAAATTCCGCTTTTTCGTTATACATTTCTGACATGTATAATTATCAAAATCCGTCTGAAGAAAAAAAAATACACTATTATAATATGGGAGGAAGCTACAGTAAAGGAATTAATAGGTATTCAATTAATTACGGAAGGCAAAGAGGAGGGTTACTTTGCTTTGGAGGAATTTGCCGTGAAGTTCCAGAAAGTAATGGTTTAACTTTTGGTATCACCACCTCTATTTTTTAATTTATTTAATTACTCCTAATTTTTTTCCTACTTTTTCAAAAGCTTCTAAAGCTTGATTAACTTGTTGGGTTGAATGAGAAGCTGACAATTGAACTCTTATTCTAGCTTCACCTTTTGGAACCACAGGAAAAAAGAAACCAATTACATAAATACCCATATTCAGAAGTTCAGATGACATTTCTTGAGCTAGATGATCATCATATAACATAACTGGTACTATAGGATGATTTCCAGGCTTAATATCAAAACCAAGTCTTTCCATACCATCTCTAAAAATTCTGGTATTATTTTTCAAATGATTTAAAAAAGAATTATCCGATTCTAAAATATCCAGAACAGCCAAAGAGGCTCCAACAATTGAAGGAGCTAAAGTATTTGAAAACAAATAAGGTCTAGATTTTTGTCTGAGTATTTCAATTACTTCCTTTGGACCACTAGTAAAACCACCGGAAGCACCGCCTAAAGCTTTTCCTAAAGTTCCTGTTATAATATCTACATCCTCTACTACTCCTAATTCTTCATGGACCCCTCTCCCACTTTTTCCGATAAATCCAGTTGAGTGGCATTCATCTGACATGACAATAGCATCGTACTTTTTAGCTAATTCACATATTTTATCTAATTGAGCCAAAGTTCCGTCCATGGAAAAAACACCATCAGTAACAATTATTCTATTTCTACAGCTATTAGCATTTTTAAGTTGAACTTCTAAATCAAACATATCATTATGTTTGTATCTAAATCTCTGTGCTTTACATAATCTAATTCCATCAATAATAGAGGCATGATTTAATGCATCACTAATTATTGCATCTTCTTTATTAAAAAGAGGTTCGAACAAACCCCCGTTTGCATCAAAAGCAGCAGCATATAAAATAGTATCTTCTTTTCCAAGGAACTTAGATATCCTATCTTCTAAAGATTTGTGAATGTCTTGGGTTCCACAAATAAATCTTACTGAGGCCATTCCAAATCCATGAGAATCTAAGGTTTGTTTTGCTTTTTCGATTACAGTAGGGTTTGAGGCCAATCCTAAATAATTATTTGCACAAAAATTTAAAACATTTTCACCATCATTTACTTCAATTTTAGAATTTTGTTTAGATTGAATAATTCTCTCACTCTTATAACGTCCAGAACTTTTAATTTCCTTTAACTCTAGCTTAAGTCTATTCTTTATAGATTCGTACATTTGAAATGAATTTTTGAATAAAATTAAACTATTATTTTAAATAAATAAATGGATAGAATATTAATAACAGGAGCACTTGGTCAACTAGGAAGTGAGTTCATAAAGTACTTTAAAAAAACTAATTCTTTTGTGCTTGCAACAGATATAAGGAATCCTGAAAAAAAACTTTCTTGTCAATTTGAAAATGCAAATGCGTTAGATAAAGAGGTGATTAATTCTTTAATAAAAAAATATGATATAAATATCATATATCATCTTGTAGCTATTCTTTCTGCTAGTGGAGAAAAAAATCCATTTTTTTCATGGAAATTGAATATAGATAGCTTTCAAAATATTGTTGAAATTTCTGTAAAAAACAAAATAAAAAAAATTTTTTGGCCAAGTTCCATAGCTGTATTTGGAACTGAATCAAAACTTGAATTGGTTTCTCAAAACCCACTAATGAATCCATCCACTATTTACGGGATATCCAAGTTAGCTGGAGAAAAACTATTAGAATATTACTTTAATAAATTTGGATTAGATATTCGATCTCTCAGGTATCCAGGAATAATATCAATAGAAACAAAACCTGGCGGAGGAACTACAGATTATATTATTGAAATGCTTAATGCGGCAAAAAAAGGGGAAGACTACTGTTGTTTTTTAAATGAAAATACCGAGCTTCCAATGATGTATATTGATGATGCTATCGAGTCTGCTATAAAATTAATGTCGGTAAGTCGTAAAAATTTATCCATATCAAGTTCTTATAATATCACTGGATTTAGCATAACTCCAAAACAATTATTAAATGAAATAATTAATAATGGATTTAAAATAAAAGTAGATTATAAAGCTGATTTTAGACAAAAAATTGCTGATTCCTGGCCAAAAAAGATAGACGATTCTTTAGCTACAAAAGATTGGGCATGGAAACCAAAGTTTGGATTAAGAGAAAGTATAAAAGAAACTTTAAAATAATTAATTTCTTATCTTTTTAAATGGAAAAAATAAAGCTTATTTGGGATTTTAGAGGTCCAAATGGAAAAAATACTGCGATTCATCACGAAAAACATTTAAAAGAATATTTTCAAATTGAAAAAAAGAAACTAATTGAATCAGGTACTGAAACTTTAAATGAAATGCACTGTCTAGCATATGCCATTATTGACAAGAAAGATCTTAATGAGATAAAGAAAGTTTTAAAACCAAATAGAGGAAGAATAGCACTTTAAAATTGAGTAAAAAAATAAAAAACCCTCAATAATGAGGGTTTAAAATTAGATTATGTATTGTAAAGGTTTTATTAATTATTCTACGGCTGGAGCAGCTCTTTCATAAACATAAAACATCTGAACTTTACCATTTACGATTAAAACATCACTTACCTGGTGAACTTTCACTTCATTTCCTTCGACATTAAGAGTTAAATCATTTCCAGTAGTTACCCATTGTTGCAACTGACCCTTCTCATCTGTGTATTCATTTGCTATTAAATAGTTTATTTCCCATTTAGGAGAATTATCTGTAAACCATTGTGTTAAAAATTCTGCTTGAGCTTCAGAACCTTTAATTACTTCGCCTCTTGGACCATTTACTATAAAATTTTCCTCAGCATTCATATCACGAATAGCTTCAAAATCACGTGCGTTATGAGCAGCTATATAATTTTCCCAAACTTCAACGTTAGACAATGAACCCCCATACAGCGGCATTTTAGAACCATCCTCATCAGAGATTTCTTGACCTATTGGAATTGGAGTTGATTTAGCTTGCTGAGTGGAATCACATGAATAAGTGAAAACAGTAATTAATAAGATTAAAATTGATTTTTTCATTATTTATTATTTTTAGTTAGTTTATTTGTGAAAGTAGTTAATAATCTAATATCTTTTGAAATAAATTTATTAAAAAAGGTCCAAAAGGCTTTGCCCCAACTGATGAGGTATAACTCCAATCAGACCTTATTTTATTATCAATATAATCTTTTATTAAAAATATTAGAAAATAAAAACTCCCAAATTAATAAGGGTTAAATTCATGTAATTATTTAACAATATATTTATTCAACAGATGAACCCATATTAGCTACATATTTAGCTGAGTCAAAGACATAAGATACTTCAACAACTTTATCACCTTCCCATTTAAAAGAAGCATGGACTGGATTAGCTACTTTAATTCCTGTTGACTTACTTACCCCTTCCCAGCCAAACCAAGTGTTTGTGTAAACTTCACCCTCATCTAAAATAAATGTACCAGTAGCACGATCAGTATTTTTAACCTCATCGTAAAACTCTTTACCTTCCAAAAATGCTTCTATCATTTCTGCTGGCGACATTTCTTGACCATTTACTTTTGCTATTGCATTATCTGCAAAGATTTCCTCTTGACCAACCATATCGTTAGCTAAATATGCATCATTAAAAGAGTTCATCGTTAAAGATTTTGAATCGTTGCCTTCAATTATACCTATATGATTTTCAGATTTGTTATTTTCACAACTAAGGATAAAAAACCCTAAAATTGACATTAAAATTAATTTTTTCATTTCGATTGATTTTTTTAAAAGTTATAATTAAATATAATATTTTAAAATTGATTTTAATATAACAGCTAATGCACCCAAATTTTTCTACTCTACCTTTTTCATCTAATTTAAAAATCTCGAAAGATTATAATATTTAAAACTAAAGAGGAAAAATAAATGTGGTATAATGCAGATGATAATTAGATTGAAAACTTAGTAAAACCATATACTTTTAAAGAACAAGTGGGAAAACACTTTGAGGATGTATAAAATGTGTTAAATTCGCACTCAAATTGTTTAAAAAAAGACTAAAATGGAACCATAATGGGAAGATCATTTTAATTTAGTCATTTTATAAAAGCATTTTAACAGATATAAGGCCTCGTAGCATAACTGAATAGTGCATCTGATTACGGCTCAGAAGGTTGGGAGTTTGAATCTCTCCGAGGTCACAAAAAAAGGGAATCAAATTTGATTCCCTTTTTTAATAACTACATTTTTATTTATTTTTTTATTCGATTAATCCAAGTTGTTTCATGAAGGAATAATTATCAAAAAAATCTTCCTCTTGTAATACTTTTCCATCCTTCATTTTTACAATAGTTGTTCCTTTAAGATCTAATGATTTGTTGGTTGCTGGGATTCCAAAAAAATCTCCATCATGAGTTCCTTTAAAACTCCACTGTTTTACTAAATTGTCTCCTTGAGCAAAAGCATTAACTACAGAAAATTCTCCATCAGAAAATCCATTTATATAATTAGCATAATATGCTTTAAAGTCATTCAGTCCTGTTACGTTTCCAGAAGCAGTAACAACTGTAACGTCTTCATGAAAATTTTCACTAGTAAGTAGGTCAATATTTTTCTCTGAAAAAGTACTTTCCCATACAGATACATACATTTCTACATTACTCTCAACGTATTCTTTATCAGCTTTTAGTTGATTTAGTTCATCAGAGTTTTGAGCGCAACTTATGAAGAGAAGGGTTACAGCAATTGTTAATATTTTATTCATTTTGTTTTTTTAAAAATTGATTTTAAATATAATAAATTATTCTATTAATCCATTTATATCATATTTTGATACAAAGTTCCAAATCAATTCATTTGTATTATTTCCTTCAAAATTATTGTTAAACCAAACATGACCGCCATTTATAATTTTATAATGTTCTATTGACACATCATTAGTTCCTGAATTATATAAAAATTTTTCTATAACTGTCCCATTGTCATTAACACTTTTCGTAACAGGGTTTGAAGAGGTTTTATTAAAATTTATCCAAAAATCCAAAGTGTTTTGTACTGAAATTACACCATCAGAATTTCCATCATATGGCAAAGTACCATCAGAGGTTCCATGTAGTTTAATTAGAGGAATAGGATGTGAGGGAGTGCAATCTGCTTGTAGCATAGACCCAGATACAGAACCAATGGCAGCGATTAGATTACTTTTATAACAAGCTAAAGCATAACTCATCATCCCACCATTTGAATATCCAAAAGCATAAACTCTTTTTAAATCCAATATTTCTGAATGTGCATTAATTAGAGTTTCAATAAAACCAAGATCATCAATTGAACTTTTATTATCTCCTCCGTCTATTGCAGCATTCCAGTGAGAATATCCTCCTAATTCACTTCCTTGAGGGTAGATTAATATAAAATTTTTAGAATCAGCTAAGCTCCTCATATCAGTATATGCCATATGATCATTTGCTAGGCCTCCATATCCATGAAAATTAATCATCAAAGGAAATTTTGATTGTATGTTATATGAGTTAGGGACATACATTAAATATTGTCTTTCCAATCCATCGTGATTTATTGTTTGAGTTGAGGTAGTACCAGGTAAGATTTCCGTACCCGAAACGTCAGAATTATCAGAGCAATTAACAAATAGTGTAAACAATAGAAAAATTAATATTTTTTTCATTTTTAAAATATATTTTTAAAAATACAATAACTATGCCAATTCATATTTAAAAGAAAAAGAATTATCTATACATTTATAAAATAATTTACCAAAATGAAAATTAAAAAATATTTAAGAAAGTTTTTGTTTGTTATTACAATCTTGAACATTACTATTATTTGGTCTCAAAGAAAATCTCCAAATATTATACTTCTTATAGGAGATGGAATGGGACTTTCTCAAATTAGCGCTGGAATGTATTCCAATAACAACAATACTGCTTTAGAGTATTTTGAATACATTGGATTATCTAAAACTGCAGCGTTTAATAAACTAGTAACTGATTCTGCTGCTAGTGGAACCGCCATGGCTTCAGGAGTTAAAACTTTAAATGGTGTTATAGGAATAGACTCCAATAATATTCATCAAAAAACGATTTTAGAGTTATGTCAGGAAAAAGGTTATAAAACTGCTTTAATTGCAACATCCAGTATAGTTCATGCAACTCCTGCCGCATTTTATGCAAATGAAATATCGCGTAATAATTACGAGAATATCGCATTACAATTAAGTAACCATAACTTAGATATATTTGTTGGTGGCGGAAGTAAGTATTTTTCAAACAGAAATGATAAAAGAAATTTAATAAAAGAAATGTCTGATTATGATTTTGTAAAATCAGTAAATGAATTTGAAAAAACCAAAGCTTTAAAAATCGGATTTTTTACTTATTTCGATGAACCTCCTTCAATTATTGAGGGTAGAAAATCTAATTTAGATAAAATAACTAAAATTGCTCTGAATAAATTAGCATCTAAAGATTCTCCTTTTTTTATCATGATTGAAGGTTCTCAAATTGATTGGGGAGGTCATGCTAACAATACTAGCTATATACTTTCTGAATTTAAAGAATTTGATTCTGCTATCAAACAGGCATTTAATTTTGCAAAAAATGATCGAAACACGTTAGTAGTTGTTACTGCTGATCATGAAACTGGAGGAATGTCATTTACTGGAAGAGTAAATAGAATTAAAGGTAGATTTAACACTAAAGGACATACAGCAACTATGGTTCCAGTATTTAGTTATGGACCTGGAGCAGATTTGTTTAAAGGTATTTATGAAAATACTGAAATTTTTAAAAAACTTAAAAGTACTTTAGAATAAAAATTATTTTGTCCTAGCTTGACTTAAAATTGATTTATTAAACTTTTTGTCGTTTTCAATGATTTCAAAAAAATCAGTCATAAATTTATACATCTTATCAAACTCATAAGTACTATCAAATTCTAATTTAAAGGAATCAACTATTGAAATTATTTCGTCTTTTGAATCAATATATTGTTTTCTTACAGTATTCATTACCTCGTCATCTCTGTTAAATCCTCTGTATCTTCTTTCTGTTAAGGAACTTAATTGAAGGACTGGGTTACCAAATCCATAACTTGGATCTACCCATCCTGTCATGTCAAAGTCATATGGCAAAGGAAGAAACTCCTTAGATGTATATAATAATTTTCCGTTGTGCTGATATGAAACTGAAAAATCCGTATTTCCAATTAAAAATTGAAAAAAAGCATGTTGAACAGAGGTCAAACCTTGCATAGCCATTGGATGAATAAATTGTTCTACTACTCTACCATCAAACCTTTTAGCTAAACGACTATCGTCTTCAATTAAAAAACCTTTTAATGCAAAAGTCTTATTTTTTCTTCCTTTAGGTTCTGTAAAATCAATATTTACTCTTCTTGTTTTAAAATGATATGGAGAAATTACTTCATAAATTTTGTAAGCAATAAATTCTTGAAGAATATTATCATTTTTTTCGTCTTCTGTTCTACATGGTAGTACTAATTTTAATGATTTATTTCCTTTAAAAACAGTGTTTTTAGAAAGACTTTTTTTGATTTTCATCTTAATTGGAGGAAAATAACATTTCGCTCTTCTAAAATTACCTCTTGCTCTAAGTGAAACTGGTATAGTATTCCATTTATTTTCGATCAAAAAATTCAAATCAGTTTCAATAAAAGTAGAATCAGTTGTGTTTTTTTTGACATTTTTATTTGAATATTTTAGTTGAATTTCAAGAGGAGTTTGATCTACATAAAGTAAATCGGAACTAAGTGATTTTTGAGCACTACTTAATGAACAAATAAAAAGAATCAGGATTAAAATAGTTTGTTTCTTCATATATTAGATTTTTATTTCGTGTAATTTAATATTTTTTTACCAATGTACAGATATTTAATAATACTTAATTCTAGAACTTTATTAGCACTAACAATTTCTATTGTAGTTCCTTTGGTTGCCTATAAATTTAACGTTATTTATGATATTGATCTAACTTTAATAAGTATTGCCATAATATTTCCATTAGTTTTTACAATTAGAGGAGCATTTCGTAGAAGAGAAAAAGCTTTAGAACATTTAAGTCTGTTCAGAGCCAGTTTAATGACGGTTCAGAATATAGTTTCTAGCTCCAAACTAGAAGCAAACGATATTGATAAAGCAATTGATCTAATTAATGAGTCTAACAGTGGACTATTTGATTATCTAAGTAATCTGGATTCTTCAACTGAAAATCATGATCAAAACGTTTATAAATTATATGATTTTTTAAAATCTAAAAAAGAAATTATTGGTGGAGGAACACTCCAAAAAGTGATTCGATTTTTAAAAGACACTGTAGATAGTGCTGATAATTTGATAGGAATTCATAGGCATAGAACTCCAATTAGTTTAAAAGCATATTGTTTGATATTTGTTTACATATTTCCGTTAATATATACCCCAACAATTATATATAAAATAGGAATAGACAATCCCGTATGGCTAACTTACTTTATAGTGGTTTTAAGTGAATTTATTTTAATTTCCCTCTATAATATTCAAGACCAAATGGAGTATCCTTTTGATAAAGAAGGTCTCGATGATATTGATTTAGATATATTTAAAATGGTTAGGAAATAATTTATTTTTTAAAACTAAAAGAAAGCCCTGCATTTTTTTGAAGTCTATCTAAAATAGCATCACCCATAGCAATAGATGGCGTCAAAACACCACTAGAATCTGGTAATATATCCTTGGCTAAACACACAGCACTTTCACCTAACATTTTTGAAGTTGATCCGTAACCAGGATCCATATCACCAATAACCTTTGCAAAAGCATTGGATTCATCCTCTAGTGTTATGTAAAATCTAAGATTATAAAAGCCTGATTCACGTTTATCTTTATTAGGACCTTCACCTGGTTTTGGTAAAATTATATCAATAATCTTTTTTAAAAAGGATCCAGGTTTAGCACTCATTAATATAGCTAATGGAAGAGCAGAA
>TARA_B110000438_G_scaffold300432_1_pt1 | contig 10819 bp, 9 predicted proteins | sample TARA_B110000438 | Tara Oceans TARA_B110000438 (sample SAMEA4398413) | marine metagenome | biome: Polar Biome; feature: [MES] marine water layer (ENVO:01000295) within the mesopelagic zone...; material: water (ENVO:00002006), including particulate matter (ENVO:01000060) such as......
CTTGATTCGAGTCCTGAAGGCAGCTTCTGGTTCAAAATCAAATTCATCAGGTATTGGTGATTTCTTGGATTTCTTTTCCGCTTTTTCCACGTATGTGGTAATCATTTCATCTTCAACAAGAATTTCTCTAACTTCTTCTTTAATTTCGATTAAGCGTGCTTCCTGTTCCTCATTAATTTCTTCAATCTCAATTTTGTCGATCTCGGTGGAAGATTTCGCAGTTTCAAGTCGGCCCCGTAGGAGTTGATACTGCTTGGCTTGCGCTTCTTCGACTCTTTGTCTTTCGATTTCTTCAAGATAATCTAGCCGGGTAAGACGTAACTCTTCCAGTTCTTGTTGCTGAGTTTCTGTGATGTTGATAATGTCTACAGCAAGGAGTTCCTCAGTTTCTTCAATCCTGGGAATTGAATCCAAATATCGTGTATATTGTTCGGTGAATTTTCGTTGACGGGCCAGTTCCACCAATTCCCCACGCCTTGTTATTTTGATTTCTGTTAGCAATTCAAATTGTTCGTCCGTCACATTCTGAATCCTGATGGCGTCCAATTCAAGCACATATTCACAGTCAAGAATCTTAGAATTTAGTTCGTCGCAAACCAAATTCTCTCTAGTTCGGGCGGAGAGTTGCTTCAATTCTTCTTGTTGGGTTGGGTTCACACCTGTAATGCGAATTCTATCAAGAGCGGCTGATGACTTTGCAGATTCTATCCCCAATCGTATCTCTTCAGCACGGGCGTCTTCCCTCTCACTCTGATCTTTCGCATCCAACGCAAGTATGCGCTTGTTCCGCCGTTCATTCAATTCGACAAGTAAATCGGCCGGTAAATCTTCGAATTCCATGTTGTGCAATTCTTCTTGATCTTCACAATCATGAATCAAATCTGAAAAATGGCGATAGAGTTCTGCTTCGAATTGAAGTCGCTCTTTTTCATTCAATCGTGAAAGATAAAATTCGTAATGGGCTTTGAGGCGTGTTGAGCCTTCTTCATCCAATTCTGAGAAATCTAACGATTCGAGATAGTTGACTGTTTGTGCAGAGCGAATTTCCCGATACAATTCTTCTTCGCGCCTTAGCTGTTCAAGTCGGGAAGATAGTTCGTCGGTCTCAGCATCAATAAGGGCTTTAGTTGCCTTTTCTTGGCTTTCATGTAATCCCAATTCCCTTTTTCGGATTTCTTGAATGGCGTCTTCAAATGTAAGTTGGTACATTCGTTCATATAATTCCAGTAAAGCCGCCTGTCGTAATTCCAATTCAACTAGTGTTGCTCCATCAAGTGGGGCTTCAACAAGGTCTTGATTGACTTCGATATTGTATTCCTCACTCAACCCTTGGATTAATTCGATGATCCCTTTGCATTCATCCCTTTTTTCAGTAGTACGATCAAGAATAGCGTATCTTTCGATATTGGTCTCTTGTAAATCGGTGATTTCCTGTTTCATTGTCCCGCGTTTATCGGTTTGATATTGGATTTGACGAGATGGGAATGGGGCCATTTCGGGAGAATATTCAACTCGGGTGCCGACGAGTGATTGTGACAATGGTGCTCGCGACGGTGGGAGGGTGTCTTCGACTTCGATATCTTCCATTTTTAGTGCACCCAATAGCGATTCGGGTTTCCTTCTTCCTTGACTCAAATGGGAGGTCGCTTGCCAAACCATAACCAAAACGATGGAGGTTACTATTGCATATCCGATCATAGTATTCATCGAATCACTCCTCTGGTTGTTCCCCTTCTTCGGCGCCAGAAGGAGGCGGTGGTGATTGAATATGGATGGGGCGCCCTTGTTTATTGTAGCGAGCGATTAATGAGGAAAGGAGTGCGTCATGGGAAGTTTCAGAAATTCCTAATTTTCTACGCTCATCCCAAAGAAGGATCTGTTCGGTGCGGGTTAGGATTCCATCGTCAAGGTATACTTCGATAAGTCGGCGATATGTATCGCGATCTGAAATTGCGTAAACGAGTTGCGTGTTATCGATTGATTGGGCCCGAAGTTGGATTTGATTACCAAGTATAATCGCTTCACTGTGGGTGATTTTCCGATTGTCATATCCAACCTGTACTTCGTTTGCAATCGTTTGGAGAAATTCAATTGTCTTGCCGCGATTAATCCGCCGTTGAAATTTGCGAGATTTCCTAGAAAGGCGCACCTAATTCCCCCCTACTCAACTGTGAACACACACACCAAACGTGGTGGTTCGTCATTTGTGATTTCGCCCCGATACTCTTTGGGGCCGTTGCCGTCATCTACCAGAACCCTGTAAGGCGTTAGGTCTTCTTTGGCGTGCTGTTCAAAATGTTCTATTATGACCTTGTATTCCCCTTTTGGAGCTGCTCCTGCCGCCCAAAAAATGTTCTCAACGGGTTGTTCGCTGGTGGGTGATTCATTCATGTCGATATCTAGTTGCCCGCCGCATGATGACAATTTATTATCAAATGAGATTCGTTCGCCGGATGGGCAAACTACACTGAGATCAAGGTCGTTTTTATTGTCCCAGATGAGGCTGACTTGGATTTGTCCAGATTTGGCTCCTTCTCTTGCGAGTCGGTCATGGAAATCTGAAAGGTCGGGATTCGACACTTCTTCCCCCGTTTCGATGTTGAGTTTGTCTGAATCGGGTTCTTTCTGAGGGTTTGTATCCCATTCGGCGCCAATTTCAGCAAGAAGTGCTTCGGAAGTATCGAGTAAATCTTCAGAGCTTGACATGTCCCCTCCTTCATCGATTTCGGCTTCGATTGGGATTTCTGTGTTCTCAATTTCAGGTGCTTCCTCGGATTGGGCCACTGCTGGGGAGGTGGTGACAGGTGGGCTTGACAATCTGGCCATGTCTTCTTCCAAAGCAAATTGGTTGGGCCTGGGTTCAGAAACTTCGACCGGGGTGGCCCTAACGTTGCCCAACCGGGTTGTGTGAGCTGGGTTCTCTTCGCCGGTGAGAATTCGAGAAATGCCGAATACGAACATGGCGGACAGGATAAAAAAAAGAACATATGCTGCCCAAGGCATATCTCTACGAGATATGCCTAAGTTTATGATTCATTGCAACCATGGTTGTCAGAGACGAGTCAATCTAGGATGTGAATCGCAGCAGGAGTAATGGTGTATTCAACCCTGTTCGCTGTGAATATTCGCTCGATGAAACCCAGGGCCTGCATCCGCCCCAGTACACCGCTTCTCATGTGGGGGATAACCGATTCACTCCAGTTTGCTTTGGTGCCAGGGCCATATCTTCGATGAATGCGGGAAAGCAATGAGGAAGGTGTGTTTGAACCGATGTGGATGCCGTCGATGATGTGGCGCATATACGCCCACTCCTCGCCCATGTTGTTTCTCACCTGCGATACGATCAATGCCCGCTCCGTCGGCGATAATGATGGTCCACCCTCAAGGGAATTGTCGATGATGGGATTTGGTTCTCTAACGAATCTTTTTCCTGGATCGGTAAATTGCACTCTGCCGGAATCGTCAACACTAATCAATCCGAAATCATACAATGCCCCAGATGGTTCGGTTTCGCCGGCTCGGGCCCTCCGAATCATGTAGTGATTCAGGAATCGGTTTGTTGCTGCGCGTTCTCCGTTAGGAAATGAAGAGTGGGTTCTCGATCCTCTTTCACGACCCTGGTGTTCGTCAAATTGTTTCAACAGCGCTCGAAGGGGGGCCACACTCGCCCTGATTGCTGAACGGAAATCGTGTATAGTCGGCCCGGAACCTTGTTCATCCAGTAAGGACCAAAGCATTCTGCATCCATATTTCAACGGCAACATGCGGTTAATGTGCCCAGATACTGCACCACCCCCGAGTGGGTGGCCAATGGTGGTTGAATTTAGTCTGCTTTCGCCTAAATTGATTAATTTCAAAGGGTCTAGTATGGAGTGGTCTGCTGCTACTGTGTTATCCTCCTCCTGTAGATGATTTTCAAGGAGTAATTGACAATATTGACTGATTGAAAGGTCCAGTTCATTTGCACTGCTCATTAACCGTTCAACGAGCTGTGAAGGGAGCGTAACTGTGGCCTCCATGTGGCCACCGGGTGTGTAGGGGATTAATGAATTAATTCATCAGAAATCTTTGTATTTGGTATTAATTGTAATATTAACTAGAATCGGGAGGGGGTTGTTTGGTTCTGGGTGATCTGTAAGTTTTCATAGGGGTGTTGAGGGAGCTGTTAGCTCTGCAGGTAATTGCCACCCTTCTTAATTGCGAAATTTACTCAATTAACTAATAAACACTGAAAAAAAACAAATTAATACGTTTTAATGGTAATGGTTGTGTTTGTGGAATTCCACTCATTTTCATCGGGGGTTGCTTTGTGCTAGGTTGTCATGAGGTGAATGTAGCATGCTTATGATCGCCCTTAATCGAGCGGATATAATCGGATATAAGCAACACATATGGTCAAATTAACCATTGATTATCTAATACCTCACAAGAGGCCTGCAGAGAAGGCGTCGATGACTTGTGGATACAATTTGTGCTCGAGTGCCTTGACGCGCTCAGATAAGCTATCCTCGTCATCACCAGGGCTAATCTCAAGTTGACTTTGTGCTAATATTTTCCCGGTATCCATGCCTTCATCGACCAAATGAACTGTGCAACCCGTGATGGTAGCGCCATCTGCAAGGGCATCGCGGTGGGCATGAGCACCAGGATATTTTGGTAGTAGGGAGGGGTGGATGTTGAGCAAGCGCCCACTCCATGTTCGCACGAATAAAGGCGATAGTATTCGCATATAACCCGACAATACAACTGCTTCAATCTTATGTTCTTGTAGTGCGGCCATGATGGCCATTTCGTGTGCCTCACGCCGCTCGGTTTTGTTTAGAATTGCCATGTCTAATTCAATTGTAATTGTCTTGACGTTGTGGGCTTGAGCTTTGCCCAAACCGGATACAGTGGCAATATTGGAGACGATCAATGTCGTTTCATGTAAACATGGTTTGGATTCTTGGTGGCACAATAGTGCTTCCATTCCCGACCCTGATCCAGAAATGAAGATTGCTAACCGAAGTGGGTTTTCGATGGTTGCAATACGCATCACCTCGCCTCTCTCAAATGGGGGCACGCAGTACTGTATGAAGAGGTTGGCCCTTGCATGCGAAGGGTGATAGGTGGCATGTCGGGGGGAGGAACATGGTTGAACGGTTGGGGTCGATAGACGCAATCGTTGAACGATATTGTGTGGCGAGTAGTCCAACCAAGAGTCGGCTCTACATTGGATTAGGGTCATTATTCGTGGTTTTCGCCATTGTTGGTATATGGGTGCCGGGGTGGCCAACAGTATCGTGGGCTGTACCTGCAGCCTTCCTCTTCTCTTATTCCAGTGAGTCAATGTTTCGGTGGACGTTGACAAATCGATATTTTGGGGTTGCGATGTTTGAGTATTATGCAACTGGTAAAACAATACCGAAACATGCAAAATATGGCATCATGTGCTTGATTGCGATGATGACTGCGTCTTCGGCGACTTTTGTTTGGTACATCTCGACGCTGGGGGACGGAGATATGATGGATCCCTCTTCATGGAATGGTGCTGATCCTGGTTATGGTGCTGTCACGATTACTCTGGCGGGTTTAATTGGGATTTGGTGGTTGTACGCAAAGGTCAAAACTCGCAAATAATGATTCATTCTACTCGGTAAATTGAAAGCGACTTGTACGTTCACCGGTCCATGAACGAGTTTCTAATCACATTGGAAGATAGACCTGGATCAATGGCTGAATGCTGTGAAGCTATTGGGGAAGCTGGAATCAACATCATTGCGGGTGCGGGGCTTGCAAGTTCATCGGCAATGGCTGCAATTGTTACTGATGATGCAGATGGAACGGTGGCGGCACTCGAGTTGCTTGGTGTCACATTCTCGATGCGAAGTCTACACACTGTTGTACTACGGCACGAGCCGGGTTCCTTGGGTGCATTCACACGCGGACTAGCAGAAAATGGTATCAATTTACAATCAATTTACATCATAAATACCGATGGAGAAGAGGTTGAAATCGGTTATTCTACTGAATAATCCGTTGTTCGATATCAACGGCGCTTTCCACGTGGGTGGAAGCGTCTTCCAGTAGGTCTACCACCGCGTGGATTGGCGCCACGTTTTGAACGACGGTCATCTTGTCGGCGGTTGGATTTATTGTGGAATTTGGCCCTCTTTGCATCCCGCTTAGGTTTGCGTGGCTTGTCATTTCTAGCAGGTGGGACGTATACAACGTCATATTTGGGTAAGAGGTTGAAATCTGGTGGAGTGAATTTTGCAAAAATACCGACATCTTTCTGAATTCGACTGCACATCTTTTTCTGTGGGTTTTGAACCAGCGAAATGACTGATCCTGATGAGCCAGCACGCGCGGTTCTACCACTACGATGTTTGTACGCTTTACCATTTTCAGGGGGGTCATAATGGATGACGCAATTAATTCCCTCAACATCTATTCCACGGGCTGCAACGTCCGTTGCAACGAGGGCCATGCAACGCCCTTCGACGAATTTTGACATCGCGCGATCCCTTTTCCTTTGATCAAGGCCGCCATGTAAGGTAGCCACGCCGATGCCCTCTTCACTCAATTGGTCGCCAACACGGTCAACTCCAAGGCGAGTGCGGCAAAACACGATTGTTCGGCCACATTTACGTATGGCTTCTGAAGCGATTCCGGGTTTCATCGTATTCTTCAGTAGCCAAAAGAAGTGTTCCATGTTATCCATGCTTACTTCTTTTGGTCCAACTTCAATTGTCACGGGGTTGTGTAGATAATTGTCTACCAAATCTCCTACTTCGTCGTCGAGTGTAGCACTAAACAAAACCGTTTGACGATTGGGGGCGCAACGGTCGAGGATGTCGCAAACCGGTTCCATGAATCCCATGTCTGCCATTCGATCTGCTTCGTCGAGTACGACTACTCCTACATCTTCCAAACTAAGGGCGCCATGATCGAGTAAATCAAGAAGGCGCCCGGGGCAAGCGACGACAATGTCGACGCCCCTAGACAGTGCCTTTCGTTGCCTTCCATAAGGTACGCCACCATAGATGGCTAGAACTTCAAAGTTGAATGTTGCAGCAAGAGGTGTGAGAACGTTGCAAATTTGTTCAGCCAATTCCCGAGTTGGAGATAAAATGAGGGCGGTGGGGTATTCTGGGTCTGCACGAAGGGTTCTGGAAAGCAATGGTAATCCAAATGCGAGGGTCTTACCCGAACCCGTTGGGGCGCGGCAGCAGATATCGTTGCCAAGCATCGCATCTGGGATGGCTTCTCTTTGAACCTCGAAGGGTTCGGTGATACCTTGTTCCTCAAGAGCTTGAACGAGGGCGGGATCGATACCCAAATCAGAGAAACTGGCCGTCATCCTTCAGTTCCCCACCCCGTGCCGCCCTGCCGATGTTATTTGAATCCGTAGTAGTCGGAATGCGAAGAATGGGTAGGAAAAGATTGATTGCTGTGTTTTCGAATATATTTTATCGTGACTTGTAATAACTCCAACCGGCAAAAGGAAGGCTCCAGAAAAGGCCTCCAATCGCCCCAAGGGTAATCAGTGTGGCCAATGATGTCAACTCGCTGTTTGGTAATCCAAATGTGGCTCCAAATATGGGCATGATTGATGCAAAAAATCCTATGGGAATCAGTATCTTTAGATCTATTTCTGGCCACCCTACTCGTTTCGATATTTGATTGACAGATACGGCGGAAACGGCGGCTAATACAAAAAAGCCACCACAGAGTCCCGCAAAAGACCCTGGGTCGATTTCTGCAAGAACGAAAATGATGACGGTGGATGTCGCCAGTAAGGCCCCGGTACAGGTGCCAGAAACAAGTATGTTTTTCCAATTCATTATAATCATCAATGCCTAAACAATCTAACGCCCGTGAAGAGCATGGTCATGCCGTGTTCGTCGGCTGCTTCGATGACTTCCGCGTCACGAATGCTTCCCCCTGGCTGGACAACTGCGGTGATTCCAATTTCGTGACTCGTATCAATACCATCTCTGAAGGGGAAGAATGCATCTGATACCATCATCGCACCTTGTGCGCTGTCCCCCGCCCTGCGGGCAGCAATACGAACTGCTTCGACGCGGCTGGTTTGCCCTGGACCTATACCAACGGTGGCAAAACCAGTGGTAGTGGGTTGAATGAAAATGATGCAGTTGCTCTTTACTTGGGCGCAGACAGCAACACCGAAGCGTGCGAGATCAACTTGTGTTGAGTCTGTTTGTACTTTGGTTACACAGCGAACTTCTGACCAATCAATTATGGGTGCTCCTTCGGTTTGTGCCAACCAACCGCCATCAATCTGGCGGAATTGGGCACACATGTCTAGCGGTGTCATTCCTTTGAGTGTCAGCATTCTGCGATTCTTTTTTTCCGATAGAATTTCCAATGCCCCTTCTTCATAATCAGGTGCAATGATACACTCGACAAAGTGTCCACCTATTCGTTCAGCGGTATTCTTAGTAACAGGTGTATTGAATGCGATAACACAACCAAATGCAGATTCGGGGTCGCTGGCTAATGCATCATCCCATGCTGCTACTTGATCGGTTGATATCGCTACACCGCATGCATTAGTATGCTTGATAATTACACAGCAATGGGGCCACTTCGCCCATTCTGGGCCAACATATGAACGGCAAAATCGGAGGGCCGCATCCAAATCAAGATAATTGTTGAATGACAGTGCTTTGCCGCCATGTTGTTCAGCCGCTGCCAATCCGTTTGGCACTTCACCAACAGTGTTCCCCGGGTAGAATGCTGCGGGCTGGTGTGGGTTTTCGCCATACCGCAATGGGTTACGGTTGCCACCAGAAACAAGAAGTTTTTCAGGTAAGATTTCCTCTGCTTCTTCTTCCAAAGATTCAAGACGCTTTGCAAGAGTGTTTGCCAATGCAACATCGTAAGCTGCAGTTCGTTGATATGCAGTCAATGCCAAACGTTGGCGCGTACCCATGTCAACAATACTTGGGTCACCATTTGCCTCTTGCAGTGTTTCAAGAAGTTGGCCATAATTGTTAGGGTTTGCAACAATAAGTACGTCTGTATGTGATTTGGCGGCTGCACGTATCAGGGTAGGCCCCCCTATGTCGATCATTTCAATCAAATCGGCTTCGCTAACCGGTGGTTCTTGGGCCGCCACCTCTTCAAACGGATAGAGGTTGACTGCAACCAAATCAATACGAGGATATCCAAGTTCCTCGAGTGTTGCCATATCATCTGGATTATCTCCACGTGCGAGAATTGCTGCGTGAATTGCAGGATGGAGGGTTTTGACTCGCCCGTCGAACACTTCAGGGTGACCTGTCACATCAGTTACATCGATTACTTCAATACCATTTTCTCGGAGAAGCCGGGCCGTGCCTCCTGTCGACAAAATTTGCCAACCCATTACAGTCAAAGCTGTGGCAAAGGCAGTCACGCCTGTTTTGTCATAAACTGAAATAAGTGCGCGTGGCGCATTATCACCTGTTTTTCCCGGCACCGAAGTGGTGAGGGTTGGCTGGTCACGGTCAACCATATGAGGAACCCGTTAGGCAGCGAATGTCTGACCGCCTTTGAACCCGATGGTATGTCAATCGCCGCGTGCTGAGACGACTTGGTCAATTCTCAGCATACTTGCGCAGGTTTCAGTTGCTGAATTGAGAGCCGAGCTAAGACTAGTTGCGGCTTCCTTTGCCCCCGTTGGACCAACTTTCCCATTTGCAGTAATTCCTGCATCTTCGACACCATTTCTATGGGCGGCACGCAACTCTAGAATCCTGTCCAATGCATCCGTTCCAGCATTCAACGCCAGAGTAATTGGGATAATTTCCAGCGCGCGTGCAAATGCTTCCATGGCCAATCTGTTTCGGCCCGCTTCGTGCTCGGCCGCCTCGCGAATTGCGAGAGCGCAGGCCATATGTGTCGCCCCACCACCATCGATGAGGCGATTAGAACGCATTGCCAAACCCGTTGACCGGAGGGCGTCGTGGATAGCACGGATGGCTTCCTCTGCTGCAAGATGGTTCGCCCCACCTACTTCACAAGTAACCACTTTTGGAGATGGGCACGCTTCCAATCGTATCAGGTCTTCAACCTGGTCTGTGGCTGTGCGGCTCTCTGTGACCAAACATCCCGCTTCACCGATGTCTTCGGGTGATATGTCAGATAAGTGTTCAATGAGTCGAGAACCGGTGGCAAGAGAGGCGTTGCGCAATTCACTATCATCAAATTCACCTGCAACAAAACAACCGGCTCGCATCAATCGATGGAGGAGGCCTTTGTCAACCGAACCAGAACAAAGGAATACAGTTGCACCTGATGCCAGAAGTGTTTCGGAGATTGTGTCGCGTGTGGTCTCTTCGGCCGCCAAGAATGCTTCCAATTGTGCCGCTTCCTCAATTTCGATCTCTGCCGCCCGAATTTGCTTTCGTGGTGCGATGTCCCCGTTGATTGTAGCAACCTTTGCGCCCTCAATTATTGATGGAAGAGAATCCAACAGCACGCGGCGACGGACGACGATTCCGTTGAGTAATTTTGAATCGGATAGGCTACCAGTGTTGGTCTTGTGCATGGTGATGAAATCAGCATCCCCCCCTACGGTATTCAGTGCTTCAACAATCATCTTCGAAAGAATAACTGCGGCACCCTCTGCGCCTTTACCCGTTAGGGAAGTTGTTGCAACGTCCCGAAGGGTTTCTGGGGTACATGTAACGGCTTGATTGTGAATGGTCTCTTGAGCGATTTGATTGGCTAAATTGTAACCATCGACGACAGTCAGGGGGTGCAAACCTTTCTGCAATAATCGGCCGCCTTCAATCAAGAGTTCGGCGCTGAATAGCAATGCACCAGTCAC
>TARA_B110000438_G_scaffold299868_1_pt1 | contig 10815 bp, 10 predicted proteins | sample TARA_B110000438 | Tara Oceans TARA_B110000438 (sample SAMEA4398413) | marine metagenome | biome: Polar Biome; feature: [MES] marine water layer (ENVO:01000295) within the mesopelagic zone...; material: water (ENVO:00002006), including particulate matter (ENVO:01000060) such...
AAATTCATACTAAAGAACAGCAGGCAATCATTGAGGCATTAGGATACCCAAAACGAGAAATTGGCATATTGGCACAGTCTTAATGCCCGTATCTGTAATGGGTGAAAGTGATATCATTTGGCTATCTTTTCTACAGTGGCATTATTAGATTTTTTCAATATTGAGAACTTTATTGGGGCAGTTTTGGCTTTCACCGGTACGCTGGTGGTTAATTCAGTACAGTTTTTCTCGAATAGTTGTAAATTAATGTGGAGTCTAATAAGTAATAAAATTATTACCAGATGCTCTGTAATTTCATGTAATTATTAATATCGTCCTCGATTGCAAGTCCGCTTCTTTATATAGTCCTAGATTACGCCCTATTTGAGTTTGTCTTGAGACTCTTTATCCGGCTTACAATTCGGTACTCAAATCTCAGTCTCTTAGAAAAGCCTCCGTAAATGTCTTTTTCAACCCATAGAAAGTATTTATTCTCAAGTATCATTTTTTCATGTTAATCGATTAGAGTTGTTGCAAATCTAAATGATTCGCATTAGCATTAATAAAAACAAGAGGTATCTAGCGTTGAACGAGAGAAAGCACGATAGAGATGGTAATGAAACCCTTGTAGCCACACTTTTGTACTTAATGACTAAATTTGCAGAAACAGGTGATAAAGCTATTTTAAGATTAATTATTGGGCATATCGACATGCTAGAAAAACATCCTCGAACTGAAGGGGTTAACTTGAAAGCGGCATGTGAGCGTTTAAAGAAGCGTTGGAAAGAAAAGCTATTACTAAACGGAGAAGACAATCGCAAACAGGTGATTGCACGAACTGTAACTAATTATATTCACTGAAACGGTAATTTATTATGTGTGAATCAGAAATCGTAGTGAAAAAGAAATTTTGTTCGGTTACAGCTTGTAAGCATTGTAATTTATATGAACTACATATTGGCCCCATGTCTTTCAGAATAGACGAGGACATATTTACGGAGCTAATAGAGATGTTTACTGATTACTTAATGTCAAAACCTACCGAGCTAATCCAAGAAGACTACAAAAATCAAAAGCACTAACTATTTCTAATAAAAAATAATTTAGATTTTTAAAGCTAGTTTTGCGCCTTTAAGCCTGTTCTCTCCAGGCATTACAAGAGGGGCCTAAAGATTACTTTTTAATTAGACCTCTTTTAATCTAGTCCAATGATAAAGACAGATCGATAAATTTTTATATAAATCCTATTTTCCTAATCAAAAGATATTGAAGCGCTTGTCCTAATTTGTCGAGATTTGTTCCAAGATACCTCTGATATGCCCCAAGCGAACTTCCCAAAGGGTCCATTTATAGGTGCTAATATTCTCTTATCGCGAATAAATCTGTTGATTAACGAAAGAATTAATTTGGAGTACCAGGTATTTTTTAAAAGGAGCTTTGGGGGGAATGCTTGAATCTTTTGTATGGACTTGATTTCACTTAATCTTTCTTTTTCTATCATCCCGAGTGTTGTATCAATGACATTTAGATTTGAGGACTGACTGAGGATTGGTATAAGGTGATTAGCTGCCACGATAGCGTCTCTTACCCCTAGATTGATGCCTTGAGCGCCAACAGGAGACGCTGTGTGAGCTGCGTCACCTAGCAGCAATAGACCGGGTAAATGCCAGCTGGCCACCCTATCCGAAACTGTACTTAGTAGGAATGGTTTTATCTCCTTTGCAGAGACATTTAGTATATGCTTAGCCAACTCAGGGTGTACAAATTCTGATATTAGCGCTAATAATTTCGCGACGCCAAGGTCTCTTAAATCTTTATAGGTACCTTTTTTAATTACAAAGCCAATCTGGATCTGCCCATCATATGTTCCTGCACAGAATACTAAGTGCCCACCTCCCAAATAAGCATTAAAGGTGACATCATTCGCATTTTCTAGTTGTGGAATTTTTATCCATACTACATCCATCGGCGTGGGGTCTTGTTTAGCGATTATTCCGGACCGCGCGCGAGTAATTGATGATCGGCCATCCGCACCTATTACCAGTTTACCAAATATACATTCGCGCTTAATCTCTGAGTCGGCAGTGACGCCTATTACACGGCCATTTTTATTGATCAAATCTCTAACTTTGACACCACGTAATAATCTGAAATTGTCATACTCCGCAGATTTCGAAACTAGCATCTCTAGAAAATGGGGTTGTGATATCCATTTTGGGGGATATTTATCATAGCCATTTTCTTTCATTGCAACACTGAAGGCTGGCCTTCTATTTACGTAGACATTAGCTTCATGGATAGAAACATGAGGTACATTTTCGAGATCTGCTCCTAATCCGATTTGCTCTAAGTTTAAACATCCCCCTGGCATGAGTACTTCGCCTCTGAATTCTCGAGAAAAATCTTGATGACGCTCAATTAAGGTTGTTTGTATTCCTTCCTTGGCTAGTAGATAAGAAAGGAGTGCGCCTGTTGGTCCAGCACCTACAATAATTACCCCTTCCTCAAATGTTTTCATGTTTGATTTTCCTACTATTTTTACAGTCTTGGGCGGGCAGAGCTCACCTCTGCTGGGATGAAATTGCTTATCAGAGGGCAATTAAGCGAAGTTATACCGCAGGAGTAATAGGTACAAGCTATTATTCGCTTAGCGGGAGGCTTGCTTTGTCCAAGAATAATAAAGAATCTTCTGGCTCTCCTTACAGAGCTTATTATACAAAGGGCTATTTTGATAAATTAAGTCTAGGTAGGTTTATTAAAATTCAAATTTGCTTTGGGATTGTGCAATACACTCTCGGGGCGGCATTCATGAGATCATGAGTTTGGAATTCTTGGGAAAATCGTATTAAGTAGGCATTTGCTTATCCACCTGACAACAGACATACTCCTGCGCCAAAGAACTTGCTAAATTTGACTATGCCGATAGCCATATCCATAAAAGACCTTAAGAAAACTTACTCCAACGGCTTTGAAGCTTTAAAAGGAATTTCCCTAGATGTGGAAGAGGGGGATTTCTTTGCGCTACTTGGACCCAATGGTGCTGGTAAATCGACAACTATTGGCGTGCTTTCAACGTTGGTTAACCGGACATCCGGCGCAGTCTCGATATTTGGGAAAAACGTCGATACCCATGTTTATGAGACTAAATTAGATTTGGGAGTAGTGCCGCAAGAGATCAATTTTAATCAATTCGAAAAAGTACGCGATATTGTTATGGCTCAAGCTGGTTATTATGGCTTGCCGCGAAAGCTCGCCGCTGAGCGCTGTGAGAAATATTTGCGAAAGCTTGGCCTTTGGGAAAAACGGGACGACCGCTCAAGATTGCTGTCTGGGGGCATGAAAAGACGCCTGATGATAGCTCGAGCATTGGTTCATGAGCCCCGGTTATTAATTTTGGACGAACCAACTGCTGGTGTCGATATAGAGCTAAGGCGTTCAATGTGGGAATTCCTAACCGAAATAAATGAGCAGGGAACTACAATCATCTTAACTACTCATTACCTTGAAGAAGCTGAGCAACTCTGCAGGAACATAGCTATCATTGTAGAGGGTAATATTGTTGAGAATACAAGCATGAAGCTGCTCCTCGCCGAGCTAGATTCTCAGGTATTTGTATTCGACTCAACCAATGAGCTGGAGTCAGAATTTGAAATCGATTTGGAAGGTGTCTCAGTAACAGTCATTGATAGCCATACATTTGAATTGACTGTGCCAGCAGTTATTCAAATAAATCAAGTCTTTGCCAGTTTAGATAGGAAATCGATTCCTGTGCGGAGTATGCGCAATAAAACTAATCGGTTGGAACAATTGTTTCTGTCTAAACTAAATAACTAGCAGCCCCTGAGGCCTTATGTTTTCTAATCACAAGTTCATAGCCTTTGAAACAATAGTTATAAAAGAAGTGCGCCGGTTTGCAAGGATCTGGTTACAGACTCTTGTCCCGCCTGCGATAACCATTACCTTATATTTTGTTATATTTGGAAATCTGGTCGGTAGTCGAATTGGAGAAATGGGCGGATTCCAATATATGGAATTCATTATTCCAGGCCTTATTATGATGGCGGTAATTCAAAATTCTTATTCTAATGTGGTTTCATCATTTTTTGGGCAAAAATTTCAGAAGAGTGTAGAAGAGTTACTAGTTTCGCCAGTGCCAAATTATGTAATTCTCTCTGGCTTTATTGTCGGCGGAATGGCTCGCGGATTATCGGTAGGAGCAATAGTAACGGCAACATCATTATTTTTTTCTGACCTAAATATTCAGCACCCCTTTATAACTGTTGCAGTGGTATTAATGACTTCAATAGTTTTTTCACTGGCGGGATTTATAAATGCTATATTTGCTAATAGCTTTGATGATATTTCTATAATCCCAACATTTGTATTGACCCCTCTAATTTATTTGGGAGGAGTATTCTATTCGGTGCAGATGTTGCCGTCTTTCTGGCAGTTTGTTTCAAGTTTGAATCCAATTTTTTATATGGTAAATACTTTTCGTTATGGAATTCTAGGTAGTTCCGATGTAAATGTTTTTTGGGCATTTGTGATTTTGTCGATTTTTATTATTGTCCTCTATTCCAGTTGTATTCTATTATTGCGACGCGGTACCGGCATAAGAACTTAACAGCCCATTTTCTAGCGGATTTATTATGTCTAAAAATCCTCTCGGTGAGAACATTTCAAGTCCGACTAAATACGGCCCTGGTATTTTGTATCCAATCCCTCGCAGAGCCGGTCGTTCGCTATTAGATATCGATAAAAACCTTTTAATGTACGGTTTGGATCATTGGCATGCCTATGAGCTTTCTTGGCTAGATTTTAATGGCAAGCCACAGGTTGCGATGGCAGAATTATTTTTTGATTCGGATTCGGAAAACATTGTTGAGTCGAAATCATTAAAGCTTTACTTGAATTCTTTGAATCAAGAAAAATTTGAAAGCCAAGAAATTTTGCGGGGAGTAATATCGAATGATCTTTCCTCATTATGCCGTTCGCAAGTAAAAGTAATCTTGTTAACTTTTAGCCGAGTACAAGAAGCGCCAAGTTATTTACGGCAAGGCAACTCGCTCGATGGCTTAGATGTAAAACTTAGAAACTATCTACCTGCACCTGAGCTATTACAAATTAGGGATGAAATAGTTTTCAATGAGAAGCTGTATTCTGATTTGTTCAGATCAAACTGCCCGATAACTGACCAGCCTGATTGGGCAAGTTTTAGCATTCAATATACTGGAAATAAAATAGCGGAGAGTAGTCTGTTAGCATATTTGTGTTCTTATAGGGAGCATCAAGGCTATCATGAAGAGTGTGCGGAAAGAATTTATCGAGATTTAATGAAATGTTGTCACCCAAAAGAGTTGAGTGTTTCTCTTAACTTTCTTCGTCGTGGGGGATTAGATATCAACGTCTATAGAAGCTCGTTGCCATTAATTGATGATTCGGTTAATTCCAGACTAATACGGCAATGAGCGGCTTGCAATCTACTATTCCCTAAGCTAGAGTTGCGCGCGATTTTCCACAGCAATCTTAATCGTTAGGAGTGTAATGTGGGGCTACAAAGTTACTGAGTAACAAGTATACGGTGAGGTGTCCGAGCGGCCGAAGGAGCACGCCTGGAAAGTGTGTAAGCCGAAAGGCTTCGAGGGTTCGAATCCCTCCCTCACCGCCACATACTTTCAGTTACTCCCATCAGTTTTGTCGATTTAAGCGAACCTCCATATGAAAAAATCGAACTAGCTTCGCGGTTGGCCCATTTTCTCTCTACAACCTTACCAATCCCCAGCCATAATGTAGTATCTTCACTACTAAAATTAAACTATCCGGGTGCCTCATGTTGTCAGGATCTACTAGATTACTAACTTTTTTCGTTTTACCTGCTCTCATAACATTCAGTAGTCATGCTGCCGATTGGCCTAGCTATGGCGGCGACAATGGCTCGCAAAAATATTCAACGTTAGATCAGATTAACGCCAGTAACGTTAATCTGCTGGAAAGTGCTTGGGTTTGGGATAGTGTCGATAATGCGACGGTAGCGGATAATATCGCTAATGATAACGCCCGTGCCGCACCGGCCGGGTATAAGGCAACACCTATCGTGGTTGGCGATACGATGTATGTGCCCACTTCTTTCGGTAGGATTGTTGCCCTAGATGCCATTAGTGGGGCTGAAAAATGGGTTTTTGACACTAGGGCTTGGGAAGCAGGCAGGCCGACGAATCTAGGCTATAACACCCGTGGGGTAGCCTATTGGGAAGAAGGTGGAGAAGAACGAATATTTTTTGCGACAAATGATTCCAGCCTATGGTCTATCGATGTTCATTCAGGGCAGCCGGACACCAATTTTGGTGATAATGGCAGAATTGATTTGTCCCTTGGGCTCGGGAGAGAAATTGATAAGAGTCAATACGGAGTAGTTTCACCTCCGTTGGTAACAAACAACAGAGTAGTGGTTAATTCGATTGTTCTTGATGGCGGGCGTAGCAAGGAAATGCCGCCGGGCCATGTTAGAGCCTTTAATCCTATCACCGGCGACTTGGAGTGGATGTTTAAAACGATTCCCCAAGCTGGGGAATTTGGTAATGACACCTGGGAGGATGGATCTTGGGAATATTCTGGTAATACAAATTCATGGACCATTATGAGTTCCGATGATGAGTTGGGTATCGTCTACATACCCATCGGTACGCCAACGAATGACTGGTATGGTGGATTGCGAAAAGGTGACAACCTATTCGCCGAGAGCTTAGTAGCGGTTCGTGCCGAAGACGGCGAGTTACTCTGGCATTTTCAGATGGTCCATCACGGTGTCTGGGACTATGATTTGCCTGCGGCACCAACACTGGTCGATATCACTGTCAATGGCAAAGAAATCAAAGCTGTTGCGGCGATTTCCAAGCAAGGTTTTACTTACGTATTTGACCGTATTACTGGCGAACCGGTTTGGCCTATCGAAGAAAGAATGGTGCCCCAAAGTACAGTACCAGGGGAAGCGCTATCGCCAACCCAGCCGTTCCCTACTAAGCCAGCAGCCTTTGAGCCTCAAGGTATATCTGACGAAACCTTGATCGATTTCAGCGCTGAATTACGGCAGGAGGCACTGCAGAATATAGAAAATTATGATTATGGGCCCTTATTCACGCCCCCTTCATTAAGAGGGGCTATTCAGTTTCCCGGTTGGGGTGGCGGCGGTGAGTGGCATGGGGCTGCTTTTGATCCAGATACTGGGTTGTACTACATACCGTCGGCATCAGCTCCGATCGTGGTGCAGCTGCGAGAATCTCCTGCTACGCGTTCAGATTTGGGATTTGTAAGGGGTGGGCCGCGATCAGTTGCAGGCCCTCAGGGGTTGCCACTTATTAAGCCACCTTATGGCCGAATCACCGCCATTAATTTGAACACAGGGGAACATGAATGGATGGTTCCCCACGGAGAGGGAATTCGCCAGCAAATAATTGATATGGGCATATTGGATCCAGGCCCGGTTGGTGGTCAGAGTAGAGTTGGTCCCTTGTTGACCAAGGCTTTATTGTTCATGGCCCAATCTGATGGTGGACGCAACCTTATTAGAGCTTATAACAAAGCCACTGGGGAGATTATCCACGAGGAAGAGTTGCCTTTACCACCACAAGGTACGCCAATGACATATTCTGCTGAAGGAAAGCAGTACATTTCAATCGCAGTTGGTGGCGGTGGTGACTCTAGGATAATGACTTTGTCCTTGCCATAAATATAAGAGGAGGCAAAACAAAAAGCCTTCGTACTGCAATTGATGGCAATGGATTATTTGGAAGGTAAAATCCGCTATGACCCTATGCTCAGAATAGCCTTGATTTAAACTGTTGAATTTCTCATAATCCGCCGCAGCTTAAACCTCGGTCTATGCTACTATGCTTTATGGTATCCCTTGCCGGTCCCCGCGCAATGATAAGTTATAAACTCCGCCAGGCCCGGAAGGGAGCAACGGTAGTAACTGACTCATGTGCCGTGGTGTGGCTGGCTAGGGTTGCCACCCAATTAGCGTGGGTCCACCTCTAACCTTAAAGCCTGAGAAACTGATTATTCACAATGAGCTATCAAGTACTTGCCAGGAAATGGCGACCGAGTAATTTTAACGAAGTTGCAGGTCAGGCTCATGTCCTCAAATCCCTTGTCAATGCGCTGAATAATCAGCGGTTGCATCATGCCTATTTATTCACTGGTACTCGCGGTGTAGGCAAAACAACGCTGGCAAGAATCCTTGCTAAGTGCCTCAACTGTGAAAAAGGAATTGTCTCAACACCCTGTGGGGAGTGTGGTTCATGTACTGAAATCAATGAAGGGCGATTCATTGACTTAATTGAAGTGGATGCTGCTTCTCGCACTAAGGTTGAAGATACCAGAGACCTGTTAGATAACGTTCAATACACGCCAGCTAGAGGTCGTTTTAAGGTTTACTTAATAGACGAAGTTCATATGCTCTCGAGTCATAGCTTTAATGCATTGTTGAAAACATTAGAAGAGCCGCCGCCTCATGTGAAATTCTTATTTGCCACGACTGATCCGCAAAAACTACCCGTAACAATATTGTCCAGATGTTTACAGTTTAATCTGAAAAATCTAAGCCCGCAGATGATAGTCGAGTATTTGTTGGGGGTTCTAGAAAGCGAAAAAATTGAGAACGAAGAAAGGGCGCTTTGGCAAATTGCGGCATCAGCTGCAGGAAGTATGCGGGATGCCCTAACTTTGGTGGATCAGGCTATATCCTTCTGCCAAGGAGAGATCACTGAGGATGGCGTTATTGAAATGCTCGGGATACCTGAGCATCGCCAAATACATTCTCTGTTGCTGAGCATGGCATCTGGCAACGTGACAAATGTATTGGCTCTTATTAGCGAAATATCCGAGCATACTCCAGATTACAGTAACGTCTTAGACGGCCTTCTTTCAATTCTCCATAGAATAGCCATTGCTCAGGTAGTCCCAGCGGCGGTAGATAATAGTTTTGGCGATAGAGAACAGGTACAAGAGTTAGCCGGCCAAATAAGTGCGGAAGATGTGCAGCTCTACTATCAAATGGGAATTAAAGGGCGCGAGGATTTAAATTATTCGCCCGAAATTCGGAACGCCTTCGAAATGCTAATTTTGCGTATGATGGTATTTTCTCCTAGCTATGTCCATCATGATAATCAGAGTTTAGATTCGATTGACTTAGATTCTGTATCTGCAAATGCAGCTTCAGGGCAACAACAAATTGATGGTTCTGTAGGGCGTGATCAATCAGTCAATAAAGCAGCCGAGAACATAAAAAAAAAAATAACTAAGCAAACCTTAGATGAAGGGCCTGATTTTAAAGCTGGCTCTAATGGGACTGTCGAGGCGAAGCTTGAACAAGCGTGTGAGCTGCCATTGAGCTATGAAAACAGCAGCTCAGACGAATCAGTTACCGAAAACTCAGTTGCGGGGGCAGCTATGGTTGAAGTCAGGCCAGATAAGGAAATCCATAGCTTGGAGTCCCTTAACCATCAAACTTGGTTAGAAGTTTATAGTCAATTAAATATCAATGGCATCGCCTCTAATATTTTTGCGAATACCGTTTTCGAAAAAGCAGAAAAAGAGCATTTGCACTTAATTCTTGATGAGAGTCAGAGCGCTGTTTATAGCGAAGACATATTGCCAAAATTGTCTGATGCAATAAGTGACTATTTTAATAAGAGCGTAGCAGTGCATATTAAAATCGGTAATGCTGAGCTTGAAACAGCATCTTTGATGAGTCAAAGAATTAATCAAGAAAAGTACTCAGAAATGATCAATGAATTTGAACAAGACGAGAATGTGCAGGAGTTGCTCAAACATTTTTCAGGGACTCTGGCAAAAGATAGCATTTCGCCGTTAAAAGATTGAGGTAGCCATGACAGATTTAAATGAAATTATGAGGCAAGCAAAGCAGATGCAAGAGCAATTTCAAAAAGCTCAGCAAGACATTGCTAGCATAGTGGTTGAAGGAGAGTCAGGAGGAGGGATGGTAAAAATTTCTATGAATGGCAGGCATGACGTATTAAGTGTCAACATTAATGATAGTTTACTGTCTGAAGACAAGAGTGTTATCGAAGATTTATTTGCGTCAGCTGTTAATGACTCTGTACGGAAATTAGAAGAAAAAAATAAAGAAACATTGGGAAGCATGACTGGCGGAATGAATCTGCCGTCGGGTTTTAAGCTTCCATTTTAATAAATGAACTCTAGCCCTCTTATAGATCAGCTCATTGAAGCCTTTAAGTGCCTTCCTGGTGTCGGCCCAAAATCTGCCCAACGCATGACTTTGCATCTACTAGAAAGAAATAAGCAGGGAGGACAAAAGCTGAGTGAATCGTTAGCTCGAGCCCTTGAGAATGTTGGTAATTGTAGTCGATGCCGGACTCTCACTGAAGAAGAAATTTGCCGAATCTGCTCAAGCCTGTCACGAGACTCAAAGATTTGTTGTGTTGTCGAGTCTCCGGCAGATGTTTTCGCCATCGAGCAATCCGGTACATTTCGTGGTGTCTACTTTGTCCTTATGGGGCACCTTTCTCCTATAGATGGTATTGGTCCTGAGCAGCTGGGTATTCAGCAGTTGTTAGATAAAATTCAACAAGAATCTACTGAAGAAATCATTATCGCTTGCAACCCAAATGTTGAAGGTGATGCGACCGCATATTTTATAGCTGAACAGTTCAAATCTCTCCAGGTAAAGGTGACTCGCATAGCGCATGGAGTACCTGTAGGAGGAGAGCTAGAATTTGTCGATGGCGGCACTCTCAGCCATGCTTTCAGCGGTCGAAAAGTAATGGATAATTCCTAAGTACTATGGATGCAAATGGC
>TARA_B110000438_G_scaffold302206_1_pt1 | contig 10811 bp, 8 predicted proteins | sample TARA_B110000438 | Tara Oceans TARA_B110000438 (sample SAMEA4398413) | marine metagenome | biome: Polar Biome; feature: [MES] marine water layer (ENVO:01000295) within the mesopelagic zone...; material: water (ENVO:00002006), including particulate matter (ENVO:01000060) such as......
CCACCCTTCAGCACGTACAGGGGGGTGGTCTGGGTTATTTTCACATAATATATCACGATAAAATCTGAGTTGACGGCTGACTGTATCATACAATTCACCATCGGGAGGTTTACCGGTTTTCAAATCTGCCACAATCCAACCAACAACATTTCCTTCATCGTCATAATCAGAAACAAGTAGATCTAATCGGCCCATCAATCGTCCACAGGATGTCCGAAGTGTACCTTCAGCGGCGAGGACCATTTCTTGGATGCTGCGCCAGTCATCGATTGATACCTCAGAAAGTACGATGCGACCAGTGCGTGCTTTCGCAAAAAGTATGTTGAGTGACCCAATCAGCAATTTCCGTGCACGCGGAAATTCTTCCTGCTTCCAGCGTGGATGTCGGGGGGTCTTGAGAAAAATCTCTTTCTCCTGTTCCCACTGTTTCTCTAAAATTGCATTCGCTGTTGGTGGCAACCATCCAACTTCATCTCCATCACGACCAGTCAAATCGATGTTGCAGATGTCCTCTACACTATTGTGAACTGCAGTCCCGATAGCACTTGCCATTCCTGCCTTACGAGGTAAACGCTGTCGTGAAAGCCAGAACTTGCGGGGACAAGATGCGAAATTGTTCCAAGAAGACGGAGAAAGTTGGTGCCCCCGTTCATCGTATGACCATTGTTTCATCGGCATGATTTCGCACCCCCTAACGGCTCCGCGATACTGCTCTGCTCAGCCCAAGCATTAACACCACCGATGACCGGGCGTGGTTCATGGGAGAGTTGCCACGAGTCAAAGTCGCTGATGGAGCGGTTACAGAAGGGGCGTTGGTCGTTTCTTGTTTTCCAGGTGTCAGCCATGTGAGTAGTATTGTTGCTCACTATCTCATCGAACGATTGGAACTCAAATTCGTCGGTGGAGTCGTCGATTCTCGTTTGCCACCAGTTGCACTCATTCACGAAGGAAAACCGATGCCGCCGGTTCGTATGTACGCCGGAAAACCCGTTTGCAATATGGATCAATGCGACAGTATTGTAGTGCTTGTATCTGAGGCACCGGTTCCACCCACGGTGATGCTTCCTCTAGCAGAAGCGCTCCTCAGTTACAGCCACGAAAAAGGATTCCAAGCCGGTGTACTCATCGATTCCTTTAGCCACCAACAGGAGAGTGGACACGAAGTCATGGATTCTGACGAAACGGATGAAACTCTGCTAGGAATCGGAGCCACAGATTGGGCCATTGAACAACTTAATGAAATGGAAATCCCCTTACTTGAAGCCGGAATGGTTGCAGGTATGAGTGGTGTTTTACTTGGAGAAGGACGCCGCCGTAAACTGAACATGCTGTGCATCATGGCGGAAGCGGTTGGTGGGATTCCTGATGCTCGGGCCGCCGCTCGTGTCATCGAGAAACTGAACAAATTACTTCCAGCCATGGAACTTGATACTGAACCTTTGTTGGAAGAGGCAGAAAGAATTGAAACTCAAATCAAAGCAATGATGGAGCATCAGCTTGGATCTTCTGGTGATGACGATGGTGATGATGGGCCAAACGCCATGCTCTATGGTTGAAGCATCGCTTCCCATTCCACCTCATTGAGCACATTCACACCCAATCTTGTGGCTTTCTCTAGTTTGGAACCTGCATTTTCACCGGCGACCAAGAAATCCAATTTCCCTGTGACGGTGGAGACCACCTTACCACCTGCTGCCTTAATCTGCAATGCGATTTCTTTGCGGGGGCGGTTAAGGGTACCAGTAATGCAGAATGAAAGACCGACAAGAGGGCCTGATGGTGCTTCGGTTTTGGCCACTTCAGATATGGTTAGAATCCGACTGAAATCTTCCAACATCTCAGAACGATCGGTTACACCTGTCATCAACGAATGTGCGACTGTCACACCAACACCTTCGATTGCAATCAAACGCCCAAGATCATCTTCACTCAAAGCCATGAGGGAATCCATCGTGCAGATTTCACCTGCGAATGCAGTTGCCAATTCCGGGCCGATACCGGGTAACCCGAGGGCTGAAAGGAATGTGTCCAAACTCATTTCTCTGGTCGCGTCTAACTGGTTCATGACGTTGTTTGCAGATTTCTCAGCCATTCGTTCCAAACTCTGGATTTGTTCAGAAGTCAAGCGATAGATATCAGGAATTGTTTTCACAAGTTTTACCTCACATAATTGATCGACAAGTTTCTCTCCAATTCCATCCATTTCTAAGGCACGGCACCAATACAGAATCGAACGAGCCAAGCGAGCGGGACAAGATAGATTGGAGCATCTCAAAAAGGCGCCATCTAGCTCAAGATTGGTATTGCATTCAGGGCAATCAATGGGTACATGGGGTGGTGTCGTAGCAGGCAAATCACCTGTGAATGGTTCCCCATCCGCGTGAAATCGTCCTTCGATATCACTGGCCTGAGCTGGACCCAATGTTTCGATAATCTTCGGGATCACATCACCCCGGCGGACAACTCGGACTTTGTCTCCAATTGATACACCCAATCTCTCAACCTCACCGACATTGTGCAAGGTGGTATTCTCAACGGTGACACCACTGACAACCACTGGGGCAACTCGTGCCACAGGGGTTACTGCACCTGTGCGCCCTGTCTGCCAATCGATGCCGAGTAACACTGTTGTGGCTTCTTCTGGAGGGAATTTCCACGCCAGAGCCCATCGTGGATGGTGCGCAGTCTGCCCGAGTAATTCCCGCTTTGCTAAATTGTCAAGTTTGAACACTACACCATCAATTTCCCATAATGCAGTGTCTCTTTCTTGCGTCCAGCGTTTTGTTTCGGCTAACAATGCTTGAGTTGTATCGTCGTCATTTGAACCTTCGATAACCACTTCTTCAGCCGGTGTGATGCCAACCTTGCGCAACCAGGCAATCGATTCACTGTCACCCTCAAATTGCAATGCATCGGGACTATCGGGATGTTTCTCATCATTGGTTACAAAGCGAACATCGTAGGCATGGAATGCCAAATCTGATGCATCACCCTTACCAGAATCGATATTCTTCTGCCGTAGACTTCCCGCTGCTAGATTTCGAGGATTTGGCGCGATGTCTGCATATTTTTCACGAAACACGTCGAGGTGCATGACAACCTCACCACGGACGTGGCAATCTCCTTCCCATGACAAACGATCAGGAATGTTTGGAATTCGGAGAGCATTTCCTGTGACATCTTCGCCGCGTTCACCACTTCCCCGTGTGGAAGCTCGTACCAATCTACCTCGCCGGTATTCCAAACTCAGAGCACTTCCATCGAGTTTAGGTTGTGCGACGAATCGTCTTCCGTGTGCTGTTGTTTCAGCGACGAAATGTGCAATCTCATCATCGCCAGTCGCCTTATCCAAACTTCGCATTGGGAACCGATGTGTCACCTTGACCGAACCAGGGGGAATCGGTGCGCCAACACGACGCAGTTGTGGGTGCTCTGAATCCAAAGATTTGAGTTCGTCCCACAATGCATCAAACTCGACATCACTGATTTCAGGGGTGGCGAGGTTGTAGTAGAGGTTTGAATGGTGCGCGATTTGCTCCGCTAGGGTAGCGATTCGCGCCGACGTGGTGTCGTCGTGTCCAAATTCTATCCATCCCACGTCCCCGTAGGGGACGTGAGAGTACTTGAGGCCTACGGATTCTTATGCTTCTTCGTTGAGAAGGGCCGCGAGTGTTTCCCACTCATCTACCATGATTGCATCAATCCTCAACGCTGCTGCTGCGAGATCTTCTTCGGAACCACCGAGTGGTAATGGGGCCAAGCGCCACCATCCCTTTCGTTGCAAAGTGATGCTAGAACCACCTGAATATCCCGACCACCATAGACGCTCCCAATCAACCGAAAATCCATCGACCCAAAGTGCATCTTTGGTAATGGCGTAGCGTTTTGGAAGAATCAACCAACATCCGTGTATACCGAGCAATACATCGAAGGTGAGGACCCAATGAGTCGCTGTCCCACTTCTTTCAGCTAAGAACCAAGGTGCAGCCATCATGACAATGATGGCCCCGATCATCGTGATATTTCTTACCAATTCTTGGCTGAGTTGACTCTGCCATGCCATGCTGCCCGTAGGGAATTGCCCCAAGTTGGGGATATCTTGATTGGAGCGTTTCAGTTTCCATCCATCAAAGATTACAATCGAGGCGGTTAACGCGATGACGATCATTGCGATTTGGTCCGTCTGCAAATTCTCACCTCAATCCTCGCGTCGGATGTCTGTGTTGAAGCGTAGATATGCGAATGTTGAGAATACAATAATCAATCCCAACGTCAAGACGACTGAGGGGCTACAGAGGGTAGTGATCAATGACTTTTCTTCTGATGATGGTGTGAACAACCCGACACCCGGATCAAGCGGGTCGAGGTCCTCTGAATCAGAGACACCGTCACCATCGTCATCATCGTCTTCGATAAGATTTGTTTGGCAGTTGCTACGAATGGAATCTGGCAGACCGTCGACATCTGTATCGTGGTGTGCACAAGCATCGTGTGGGAAGGCATCAATGTCGTCTTTATACTCGTCATTGTCATCATCCACATCGAAGACATCGGGGCCGCAGAAACGATTGTTTTCAGCATCCCACCAAGCGTTGCCGCCTATTGATGGGCAACTGTCAATGTAATCGGAATCTGCATCGGCCGGATTTACGGTAAGTGAGACTGTGGCGTAGCCTTCTGCCCCATGTATATCGATTGCAGTGGCCCGAAGAGTCCACTCTCCTTGCTCAGTGTCTGTAGTCGTACCAGATGAAGTGTCACCAATTAGGAAAGTATCGTCTCCATTCTGTAATACCCACACCCATTCGACGATGTCATCACCATTTGGGTCTGTTGCAGTTGCTGAGTAGTTCAGAGGTTGTCCTGCGTTTACAATCAAAGTTTCTGGGCCTTCAATAATGATAATGGGTGGTGAGTTTAGGGTCATTTCTATTGAGAGTACACGCTGTCCGCTGGTGTCGAGTTGTAACTGTCCAGTTGCGGGTAGATATCCCTCTGAAGTGGCCGTCCACTGACCATACCATGCATCAGTCATTCCTGATTCGGTATGGGTTTGATGAATAACAACAATTTGTGAAGGGTTGTCCCATTCAAGTTGCTGCTCACCCAATGTAAAGTCAAATTCAGGTATGGTCATTGCAATCGTTACATTCACCGAAGAGGATACGGCCCAAGTATGCCCGATGTGCAAACTCGCAGCACCAGTAATATTGACTTCAACTTCTTCGATATCAATTACATTTGCAGACCACATTTTGTCAAACCCGAGCATCTGAATCATGCCGCCCAATTCGCCACCCTGTAGGGTAAATGGAAGTGTATTCGAATCGATTGCGATCTCTGCATGGAGGTGGGAATTGAGAATAGTGACGCCGATGCCATCCGCATCTTCTAAACCACCTTCCAATCGTAGAGCCATGTCATATCCCTGAACATCACAATCTTCGATGATTGTCCCTGCAGAAGGAGTACCGTGCACAGTGACCCCTACACCCGAGCCTGTTCCAAATAAATCAACACGAAGCAATTTCATTTCACTCTCTTCAATCAAAACACCTGGGGAGCCGTTGATCGTTGAATCACTGAGTATGAAATTCTCTGCTTGCTCAATGTGTAAAGCAGACTCACCGGTCCCGGCGGAGAGGGTCATATCAGTGACTGTGAGTGACTCGTCGACCATCTGTAGAAACAAAGCCGAACCATCCCCATCATAGGCTGTTGTATCCCAATTCGATAAGGTGCCTGAACTCTGCTGAACCCAAGCCCCATTTGAACTGCCGGCTCCAATAATTACACCATCGATCCAGAGGGATGCGTCGGTGGTCCAAATTGCGTACATTCCACAGTTTTGAATCAGTGTTCCATGAAGATTTAGCGTTCCAGTGGACCGAACGCAGATGTCTGTTTGAGAGATTGATCCATCAATGATTGCAAGTGTACCCGAACCGCTGACACTCACAGGAGCATCAGATATGGTCATCGATGCAAGTGATGCGATACCATTGTTTCCAACTGTAATTGGACCCCCTGAATACAGAGTTGAAATCATCTCTATGCTTCCGTTTTCACCGGTAGAAATCCCTCCGGAAGCTGTGCCACCAATCCAAGCATCGTTGGCACGAAGAATTCCTTCGACGGTTATTCCAGCATCGGGTGCAATCGATAATTCAACACCTGGCATAATTTCCAATATTGTACCAGGTGCAACAACTAAATCACTGCCCAAATGCCAAGGCGAGAATACTGCTTCAAGGCGAATAGATTCGGATGTTGAGGCGGTTGGAACGGTTGAAATCATCACTTCAATTTGGGCGTTACTTGTTGGAATCCAAGATTGATATCGGTTGACATTCGCATGTTGAATAACCACTGTTTGCTGGTTCCCGTTGTTGGTTTCACCATTTTCATCGACAACACGCCACGTGTACCATGTGCTGACTTCCCCATTGGAATTTGTTTGTTGGACAGCCCCCCCAACAGAGACATTTGCACCTTCAACGGCATTGCCAGCATCGATGACTGTGACCTTGAGATGGCTTCGTTCGGTAAGTATGGCATCGGTTCCTATGGCCAAGGTACCAGAGGCGTGGCCACCATCGAGAATGAGTTCACAGTCCTGATTCAATTCAAGTGACCCAGTGAGTGATGTCTGAACCCAAGTCCATGGATCATAGCAAGTAAATGTCAACGAAGAGGATATCGTCAAACCCTGACCTTCTCCTTTGAGTGGCACACCAGCGGTAAGGGCACCTACGCCACCTTGCAATACCCCATTGTCACCCTTGAGCTGACCATTGGGTTGAATGGCGAGGATTGCTGTTTCTGGAATCGTAAGAGTTGAGTCGATAAGCATGAGTGATGCTGTACTCTCTATGGTTAGATTTCCATCCAATACGAAACTACCTCCAACCAATCTGGCATCGACACCAGAAGGAATAGTCCAATCACCTGTGCCTGGTACGATGGCGATCTGAATCTCCCCTCCAGGTGGAGATAGTGTCGCACTCGAACCCATTCCACTATCCGAGTCTTCGGCTTGAACGTACGAACCACTCGTCAATAGTGGGAGTATAGACTCCCCTGATGGATTTGTAATTTCACTAAAACCGTGTGCTTGGACGGTTGCACTACCAATCGCTGCACCAACCAAATCGGTGACTGTTACGGTAGATTCTGTGAATTGTTCTTCAACGCTTACAGCAAAATTGGGTGTACCTGAAGAGCCCCAAAGAAGGGTACCATCACCAAATCCGTCATAGACTCCGGATGATGTGTCGCTAGGCATATCTCGAATAATAGCACTGGCATCATTGGCCAACTGAATACCGTATGATCTGTGTGTCATATCGATGTTCCATTCTGCAACATGGAGGGTTCCTGCTACGATATTGATACCAACATCTGATGCTGATGTATCAAGCGTATCAATGATCACTGTTCCTCCATCGATTGTGATACCGCTACCGGTGTTCCTCCCTCCCCCACCTGATGTTAGATGGGGACCTGTGATGGTGCATTCTGATTCGCATCGGATCCCTTCATTCCAACCGGTCACCATGACATCGTCGGCAATGACGTTTGACCAAACCGCACGCAAACCGGTGGATGTTGAATCGGAGCTTGAGAAGCTACGATAAATTTCAATCTGTGAGAATACTGCATCTACATCTAGTATGACAAAACCATTTCCTTGTGCTGTAAATATTGTGTTCGTGGCTTCAAACGACCAACCAGAGATAGTTCCACCATCGGCAAACATCAGTGATGAATTTTCAATAATCAATTCACCAGAGCCTGAGACGTCGAACAATTGACCACTGGAATGAAGTGATAATTCATTGGCATAAACAGTTCCTGCGCCTCGAAGGCGAGCAAATGTACCATTCGAATGAATCTCTGTACTTGGCCACGCTCCTACAAATTTCAATTCACCATCAACTTGTGCGTCTATGCAAGGAGTGTGATTGTCACAGGTGAAATAAAGTGAACGGAATTCAACATCTTCGATACTTCCGGTGATGAGGGAATTTACAGTGCAGGTTGTACCACACTGCGTGTCTGTGAGCAAGAGACCGCTCAACGAATCGGCTTCAACCATTATGCCCCCTGTTCCAATGTCAGTCGGCATCACAGTCGCACTAACTGAGCCACTCCCCCGAACCATACGGGTGAAGCCATCAGCGTGAATCTCACCATAAAATGTGGAGCCATCCTCAAGAACTATTACATCTGCATCATCGATCGATGTTGTCATCACAATATTCGCATTTCCACCATTGTGAACATGGACTACTTCCGCACTGAGGGTCGAAGTGACACCAGTGAGTGAGGCGGTTCCATCGACACGCAAGCAGGATGTTGTGGCTGATTCACAGGTAAATCCGTCACCTGAGATGCTCCCTTTCGCCCAGACACCGATGATGGTGTCTCTCAGTTGGGTCGATTCGATAGTGAGGCTAGCGCTTGCTTCAACATCAAATCCACCACGAGAATCTGAGATTTCTGCGTGAGATACGTCCGATGAAGAACCGGGTTCGAGAAGGAAACCCTGCCAACGGGCTTGGATTGATGTTTCAGCAACCCAAGAACCCCAAATCTCAACGGGTTCGACCGCTGTACCTTGTATTTCCAAATCTCCTTCAATGGTAATTGTCACATCTTCAGTGATATTGAGGTGTGTTCCAGCCTGAATGGTCAAGGTTGCGCCATTTGAAATCGTGACGTTCTCACCGAGAGTCATGTTCTCAGACCAAATTTGGTCAGTTGTGTACACAACTCCCTCGTGTGTGGGTACACGCAGCGCCTCTGGCGCTGCCATGAGCAATGGAGCAAGTACGAGGCTTGCAAGGATGAGGATGCTGTATGAGCGCTGTCGCATGGAATCGTTGGTGTTCTGAATGAGGTTTGAACCCTCCCGTCAACCGTCAGCAGCCCACTAAGGTGGGCCCGTCCGGATTTGAACCGGAGTCTGACGGCCCCCAGCCGTCAAGTATTGGCCAAGCTAACCTACGGGCCCGGGACATCTGTTTGCACAGATGATGCGGTGTTACTCCTGCCTTCTAGTTGTGCTGAATGGCGCAACCGAATCGATCAGTTCAACATGAGATACGAACATACGTCGGCAGCAATAGCGCTCAAGGCCAACTTCATCTAGCATCTCCTGAGCGTCTCGGCCTTCTGTGAGACCATTGGAATAGCGTTCCCAAAGGTGCCCGATTACATGTCCACAAGAAAAGCATCGTACTGGAATTATCATTCATATCACCTCAACGGTAGGACTTCTGCCACTTGGCACGTGCGCCACGACCCATTTGGTGTTTGGGCTCCTTTCGGCGCGGGTCGTTCACTAGCAAGCTTCGGTCAAATCTAAGGAACTCGTCACGGAGTTCCTCATCTATTCCTTCTGCACCATCATTGTAGTGGACAAGTCCACGTGCAATTGCGGTACGGATGGCATCAACCTGACCCATCTGGCCACCACCAATGGTGTTGACGTTGATGTCAACCCTTGCAAGCCGATTCATCGCATCAGCAATTGTCAGGGGTTCCATGGCCTTTGTTCGGGCCATTTCAGGTTGAAGAATTTCAATGGGCTCAGAGTTCACGCGGACGCGACCCTTGCCAGCCTTGACGGTGGCTCGAGCAATAGCTGTCTTTCGCTTGCCAGATGTGTTGACCACCTTGGCTTGCTTTTCCTTCTTTTTTGCCATGCTCATTCAGCCTCCCATCGTACGGTTACACCCAATTCCTTGCTGATCTCGCCCAAACGGACGAATCGCTCAGGGAGCGGGCGCTCAATATTTGTTGAATCTCCCCATTCACAGCCATCGGGTAGGTCACCAGAAAGATCCGATGGTGTGCCGATTTCGACCCGCAGTGCTTTGAGAGCACCACGACCGCTGCTGTTCTTCTGGTAGGGTAGCATACCACGAACGGTACGCTTGAGTATTTGGTCAGGCATACGTGGGAAGAACGGTCCCTTACGGGCATGGTTCAATTCGTACTTTGCCCGATAATCGGACAAAACACTCGTACGCTTTCCTGAGACTATTGCCTTCTCGGCATTGACGATGATGACACGAGTGTCTTCGCCTGCCTTCTTGGCGGAAATCAACTGCTTAGCAACAGTGCTAGCCAGTCGACCGAGGATTTTATCCTCCGCATTGTAAACGAACGTTGTCGCTTCAGCCAAGGATGAACACCCCCTTGCCTGTTGGATTCTTTTTCATCAAATCAGGGATACTGACGACTTCGCCGCCTGCAGCCTCAATCTTCGCTCGAGCCGAGGTGCTAACACTGTATGCGGCGACGGTGTGCTTACTCGAAAGTTCACCACTGCCGAGTAGCTTGCCAGGAACGAGAATCAACTTCTCTTCCGATGCAAAGCGGCTCAGGCGGCTCAGGTTCGGTTCAGCCCAATTACTACGACTTCTTTCTAGTCGTAGAGCAACGTCTCGCCACAGCGGAGCACCGTTCGACCGTGTTTGGGCTTTAAGGTCACCAATTAAGGTGACAAGCCCGGGGTTGGTCTTCGTGTTGTTCCTTGCCATATGACTCCCTCGACGTGGGTAGCCGCGCGACCGGACGTCCTGTTATGAACCCCACGGGTGCCTACAGGCCCCCTAAAGGGGGCAGTGTTTCGCCAAATGCTATGTTCTGGCGTCATTCCCCGGTATCTGATTGCGATGTCTGATTGGAAGGTTCTAATGAACGAAGCGATGAAACTTGAAAGAAATGAGCCCATAGCAGCATTTGCGAAATTCAAAGAATGCATCGATGCTGCACTTGCTTCAACCCAATCTTCATTGAAC
>TARA_B110000438_G_scaffold61407_1_pt1 | contig 10805 bp, 8 predicted proteins | sample TARA_B110000438 | Tara Oceans TARA_B110000438 (sample SAMEA4398413) | marine metagenome | biome: Polar Biome; feature: [MES] marine water layer (ENVO:01000295) within the mesopelagic zone...; material: water (ENVO:00002006), including particulate matter (ENVO:01000060) such as......
TATTAGGAAGTTCACCATACATTAGAAGATAAGAGGTTTCTTCAAAAGTCGAATTTTCTGCTAGATCATGAATATTATATCCACTGTATTCTAATACCCCTTCTTTGCCATCAATAAAAGTTGTGTTAGTCCTGTCTAGATAAACACCTTGAAGTCCTCTATTTAGAGTTATTTCTTTTTCAGCCATTTTTTCCTTCTATAAAAGATATTATGGTTATGTAAAGATTCTATAATCTATTATTATTTTATAATAGATAAAAAATCAGTTATATATCATTTTTTAAAATGATATAAGCTTTTCAAATAATTGATTTTCATTTAATGTTCCTAAATCTCCATATTTTCTTGTTCTTATTGATGCTGATTTAGAATCCTGTTCTTTATCTCCAATTACTAACATTACAGGTATTTTTTTTAATTCACTATTTCTAATTTTTTGCCCCAATCTTTCATTAGAGTCATCTATATTTACCCTTAATCCTTTAGCTTTTAGTTTTTTATATAAATCATTAGAATAATCTAAATGACTATCTGTTATAGGAATAATATTGATTTGATTTGGAGCTAACCAAAAAGGCAAATCTCCACCAGTGTGTTCTAGCAATATACCTATAAATCTTTCAATCGATCCAAGCATTGCTCTATGAATTACAACTGGTTTTTCTTTTTCTCCTTGATTATTTATAAATTCTAAATTAAATCTTTCTGGTAAAGAAAAATCCATTTGAGCTGTTCCTAATTGCCACTCTCTTCCCATTACATCTGGAATAAAAACATCAATTTTTGGACCATAAAAAGCCCCTTCTCCTTCAATTTCTTCAAAAGGCTCATTAAAATCTCTAAGAACTGTTCTTAATTGCTCTTCAGCTATATCCCACATTTTGTCATTTCCAGCTCTTTTTTCAGGTCGAAGAGATAAAGTTAATCTAGGTTCATTGAAGCCAAATGCAGTATAAGCTTCCTTCAACATTTCTAAGAAACTTTTAATTTCATTGCCAGCATCTTTTTGATCACAGAAAATATGAGCATCATCTTGAGAGAAAGATCTTACCCTAGTAAGACCATGTGTAACTCCAGATCTTTCATACCTATGCAATCTACCAAAATCAGCAATTCTTAAAGGTAAATCTCTATAAGATCTCAGTGTAGATTGGAAAATAATTGCATGAGCAGGGCAATTCATTGGTTTGACTCCGACCTCGTGGTCATCAACTTCCATCATGTACATATTTTCTAAATAAAAATCATAATGCCCAGATTTTTTCCATAAGTCCGTAGAAAAAATTTGAGGAGTAATCACTTCTTTATAATCATATTTTTCATATAAATTTCTTACAAATTCAATTAATTTGTTATAAATAAAAGTTCCATCAGGTAAAAAAAATGGATTTGCAGGACTTATAGGGTCTAAAAAAAACAAATTTAAAGAAGACCCTAGTTTTCTGTGATCACTTTCAATAGCTTTTTCTCTTTTATCTAAATATTCTTTTTGTAAAATTTCTGATTCCCAGGCTGTTCCATAAATTCTTTGCAACATTTTATTTTTTTCATCGCCTCTCCAATATGCCCCAGCATTTGATAAAAGTTTTACCGCTTTTATCTCACCTGTTCTGTCAAGATGGCCTCCCTTACAGAGATCCTTGAACTTTCCATCTGAGTGGCTATATTCTGTGATTATTTCATCTTTAGGCATTGAGTTTATAATTTCAATTTTATACGGATTGTCTTTATAGGTTTCTAAAGCTTCCACTTTTGTTAATTCTTTGCCTTCAAATTTAGTATTTCTTTTTACAGATCTCTTCATATCTCTTTCAATAGAAGCTAAATCTTGTGATGAAAATGTTACATCAACATCAAAATCATAATAAAAGCCATCTTTAATAGAAGGGCCAATTGTAAGCTTTGCTTTTGGATGAATTTTTAGAACAGCTTCTGCTAGTAAATGAGCAGCAGAGTGCCTTAATTTATTTCTATATTCTTCTATATTTTCTAAGGTCATATTATGATGTGTAAAAAATAATGTATTAGTTGATTTTTTACTTTTTAATTAACAATTATTATACTAATTGTTTCTTGGAACTCCATATTTTTTCAATATACTATCCAGCTCATTTATTAGCTCTTTAGAAGGTGTTTTAGAAGGAGGCCTTGGAGGCCCAGCTTTTAGACCTATAAGCTCCATGGCAACTTTTATAAACGGTCCTTCTCCACCAGTCTCTTTTACAACTTTCCCAACCCACCCTGTCCATTCATGCTTAAACCCACCAAGTATTTCTTTTGCTTTTTGATAATTTTTTTCAACTAAAGCATTCCATATTGAATTTGGATATTCTGGCCAAAAACTACTTAGATGAGTTATAAACCCTGAAGCACCATAAATATTACTTAATATATGATCCCCTCCATTACTTATCATAGATACTTTATCTGAATATCTAGATAAGCCTTGCTTAAATAACCCTATGTCACTATGGCTCCATTTAATTGAGTTTACGTTAGGTATATTAACTAAATGGTCTAATAAATCAAAATCCATAATAAATCCATCCCACCATGTATGATAGATCATTAAATTTACATCGCTTTCTTTGGAAACAATTTCAAATAAATCTATCACATCAGATTTTGTTGGCTCGTAGTAATAAGTAGGACCTAACTGGCATCCATATATCCCTGCTTGAGATGCAGCTTCTGCCATTTTAATAATTTCTCTATAATCAGTATGTTGAATTGATGTCAATACAGGAATTTTACCATTTGCAGATTCAACTGCTATTTTCATTAAATCAATTCTTTCTTGAATATTTAAAACAGGATGTTCTCCACCTGCTCCACCTATTAATAAAGTTGAATTTCCATCTCCTAAGCCTCTATCAGTCATAAATTTTATATTTTTTTCAAACGATTTAAAATCAACAGAGAAGTCATCATTAAATGGCGTCGCTACAGCAACCATTGCACCAACTAATTTTTTATTTAAAGTCATTTATAAATTCCTTTCTAAATAGTATTTTTAAGTACAAACGTTATTATTAAATATAAGTTTCGTTTGACTTTTCACTTAATAATTCAGAACACTCACAATTTATACAGCTACATGGGTCGCATTTACAATATTGATTTGAGCAATTTTCTTTTTTCATTGAAGAATCCTTTTTATTATTCTTTTGTTTTAATAGTTAGTCCGCCTATTATGATAGATAAAACTACAAGTCCTATAAAAGGAATAAATAACAATGAACTCCTGCTATCCCAGAATGGAATAATGATTCCGATAATCCCTATTATTATTAGTAAAATAGAAACTATCTTGCTTATACTTTTTGCTGTGTATAAACCAAATCCCATTAAGGCTACACCTATAAAAAGAGTAATCCCAGATATTGGACCTATACCTAAATAACCAGCTAGCATACTTCCTGCTACAGGCATTTCACCTTTACTTGCTGCATCTGCTGTAGCTGCAAGTAAAGCTTGAGATACAGCATTCAGAGCAACTCCAATAGCAATAAATATTACAGCTAGAGAGGCAAATTTATATCCAGAGCTTTCTGAAATAGTTTCTTTTAATCCAGACATCCCTCCCAGTATAATAATTGCTCCTATAACGTTGAATATTGCTGAAATTGCTGCAGTTGTTGGGCTTGATGCTAATTTTGTAATAATATCAACATTAGATTGCCAGTCAGCTGAAGCTGCAGGACTTAATAGCCCAAATCCTAAGAAAATTATCGGCCCTATTATTAACAGCCAGCCTGTAAAGTTTTTTGAATTCATTTGAACTCCATTATTAAATATTTTTTTAATGAATATTTAATAATAATCTATCATATTTAATATCAAATTATTAGTCGTATTATTAAATAATATATGTACAACAATAGTTTGTTATTGTATGGATTTTCAATTTAAATGAACTGTTTTTAGAGACCTCAAATGAAACTCCTGCTTTTATATTTTCCCATTTAGTTTTACTTGGTAACATTACTTCAAGTTTTCCAGATATTATTTCCATAATTTCTTTTTGTTCTGTATTGAATTGATATTCACCAGGTAGCATTACCCCTAAAGTTTTTCTTGAACCATTTAAAAAAGTTATTGTTGTGCTTATTACTTTTCCATCATAATATATGTTAGCTTCTTTTTGTACAGTAACATTTTTAAATTCAGCCATCTCAGCTCCTTGCTAGATAATATAATAAAAATTTTATCAATTAAAACCGAAAATAATAAATGATTTTAGAAGTGATTTTTTTGAATTAGTATTTTAATACTTGAACCATATATACCTTTAAATATTGATTCTATTTGCTTTCTAGATTTGTCTATAAACATTGCTTTTTTAAAGAGCTCAAGGCTATTTTTAGATTTAAATCTTAAAATTATCTCACTACCTATCTGGTTAGCTGAAGAAACATTTTCTAGTAGATCACATAAATAACTTCCTTTAGCTCTGGATAATAGCTTAAGCCAATCGGAAGATAACTCAAAAATACTTTCATATTTAGATAAATTAAATAGCTCTTTATTTAGTTTATTAGCTTTTAATTTTTTCTTTTTCAATTTGGTGATTGTGCCTAAGCTATTAAATACTGAGAGGATTAACTTTATATCACTTTATAAAAACTGAATCTATTTTGTTGTCTTTATATATAATTAACTAGTGCTATTATTTGTTATTCACGGAACTGATAATAAGTAATAGCACTTTTATCTAATTTATAAACGATTTTAATGTTTATGATTTTAAATTATTTTTTTTGAAATAATATCTTTTACGATAAACTCTGCATCTTCTGCAACTCCTATAAACTGCGCTGATTTTGAAGAATGCATCCATTGTAATCCCATAAAATATAACCCTTTGTATTTAGTAAGGCCTCTTTGTTGAATAGGAAATCCTTTATCATCTATCACATTTAAATTAATCCATTTAAAGTTAAATCTAAATCCAGTTGACCAAATTATACTTTTAATATGTTTTGATAAGGATACATATTGTTGAGAAATTATTTTTCTAGAATTAATTCTACTATCTGGGGTTATTTTATCTAAAGTAATTTTTAAATTGTTTTCTAATATAAAATTATCAACATTTTTAGCCCAATTTATTGCAGAATTATCAGAGAATTTAAGATTATCGTATAAATCATTATTAAATCCTATTTTATCTAATGAACATTCTTTAACTGATCCGCATAAAGTTAGCCCTTTTGAAGCAAGGTCCATTAGATTTATATCATGCCCACCTTTTCCTCCAGATGTATGAGCACTACATTTCCAACGGTCTTTGAATGGAACTTCATTGACTGTTTTATTAAACAAACCCATTTTGTAATTCCACCATGAAGAATCTTTATCTCTATAATTTCTCGGTCTTCTTCCACACTTACTTACAGCTAACCAAACATTCCTCTTTCCATCAATTAAATCTTCAGCTATTTGAGCGCCTGATTGACCGGAACCAACAACTAAAACTCCACCTTTTGGCAATTGATCATGATTTTTATATTCGGAAGAATGAATTTGAAAAACTTTATCATTAATAGAGGAGTTGATTTTTGGGATATATGATTCTCCAAATGCACCAGAAGCAATGATCACAATTTTAGTATTTATAGTTCTTTTTGATGTAATTAATTTATATTTTTTATTTTCTTTATCTATTGAAATAACATTTTCATCAGTATAAATTTTTGAACCAATATAGCTGGCGAATGATTTTACATATTTTATCACTTCAAGTTTGTTTAAAAATCCATCTGGATTTTTAGAAGGGAATAATTTACTCCCAAAACCAAATTCTGGAATTTTGATTGCCCAATTAGGATTTACTAAATGAAAATTTTGCCATCTTTCATTTATCCATGTATTAGCCACTTCCCCTCTTTCTAAAATAATATGAGGAACCTTTTTTTTAGTTAAAAAATAGCTAACACATAATCCTGCTATTCCTGCTCCAATAATTACAACTTGAGTATCAATTTTTTGATTTTCATAGTTCATTTTTTTTGATTGATAAGGTTAATACAAATTTATACGATCAAATAGTAGTATATTATTATTTTTTATTTTTTCTTATATTAATAAAATTTTTAACAAAGATTACTATTGAAAAAAGAGAAGTCCCAACCATAATTAGAACTCTTATTAATCCTATTCCTCCAGTATCAATTGATTTAGGAAGTCTTGTTCCTATAAGGGATAATAAAATAACCAAAGTTAAGACTATAGCAACGTGTGAAAAAATCTTATTTAGCCTTTGATTTTTAGAAGAAATAAAAAAACATGCAAAAAGCAACACTCCAAATATAGAAGGTATTAGTGCAGTTGGTGAAGACACATCAAAAAACCCCCACAGTCCCATTAGAATAAGAGAAATTGAATTTATAATGTTAGCTTTAGATGAATTCATAAAAACTCCAATTTTATTTGTCAATTTATATTAGATACAGGGCTTAAACCTGTGATCACTTCGACATCTATTATAATCTATTATAATAGATGTTTATTCAGATATTTTCATAGAATTATTCATGGAAATCAATAAATCCAACATTCTAGAAAAGCCAAAAAGCACCTGTTATATACTGGTGGGCGATACAGGACTTGAACCTGTGACCTCGTCGATGTCAACGACGCGCTCTAGCCAGCTGAGCTAACCGCCCTTAAATTTTATTCATCTTTTTTACTAGTATCATCCAAATTAAGATCATCACTTAAATTAAATTCTTCAGGAATGTCAGTTTTTTCAAATTCTTCTGTAATTGAAGTTTCTTTATTTTTCAATAAAGGTTTTTCTATTTTAATATCAGTAGAATCATTTGCTATAGCAGCAAGGGCTTCTTCAAATGTAGCAGGAGCCTCTGTCATTCCTGTTAGACCGCTACGATCTAGCATAGAACTATCTTTATCAAGTCCCAATAGTTCTAATCCTTCTGGAGATTGGTCCATTCGAGCTGGAATTAATCTTCCTATAATTACATTTTCTTTTAGACCTTGAAGCTTATCAACAGATCCATTAACAGCAGCTTCTGTTAGTACTCTAGCTGTTTCTTGGAAGCTTGCTGCAGCTAAGAATGAATCAGTCACTAAAGATGCTCGAGTAACTCCTAATAGTACAGGAACTGCTTCTGCTGTTTCTTTATTTTCATTAATCATTCTGGCATTTAATTCTTCAAAGTCAAATTTATCAATCAGTTCACCAGGTAATAGCCCTGAATCTCCAGGATTTTCTATTCTTATTTTTCTTAGCATTTGCTTAAGAATTACTTCTATATGCTTATCATGAATATGGACACCTTGAGATCTATATACTGTTTGAACTTCTGAAACGATATAAGCTTGAACTTCTTCAACTCCTTGAATCCTCAAAATTTCATGTGGATTTTTTGGACCAGAAGTAATTGGATTACCTGAAACAATTTTTTGACCATCAGAAACTAGCAATTCGGAAGCTGCAGGAATAGCATATTCTCTTTCATTTTCATCTTCCCAAGTAATTGTTACATCATTCTTTGTAACAGTTACAATTCCTTCATAAGGAGCTAAAATATCTGTAGAAATTTCATCATAGTTTTCTTCTTTTTTTAATTTTGAAACTAATGATTTTTTAATAGAAGTGATAGTCTCTCCAACTCCAATCCTTTGACCAGACTTAACGACTACCCTGTGATGCTCAGCTATTTTTGTAACTACAGAGTTTTTTTCGGTATTGGAAATACGTACGATTCTTAAATCTCCTATATTTCCTAATTTAACCACTCCAGAAATTTCAGATAGGATTGAAACTCCTTTTGGGATTCTTGCTTCAAAAAGTTCAATAACTCTTGGCAAACCAGAAGTGATATCAGAACCAGCAATTCCACCAGTATGGAATGTTCTCATTGTTAATTGAGTTCCAGGTTCTCCAATTGATTGAGCGGCAATTATACCTACTGCTTCACCCATCAAAGAGACTTTGCCGGTAGCCAAAGAAGCTCCATAGCATTTTTGAGAAATACCTTTTTTTGCTGTTGCAGATAGAGGTGAAAAACACCATACTTCTTCAATTCCAGCTTCTTCAATTTCTTTTGCAATTTTTACACTAATTATTGTATCTGTATCACAAATAACTTCGCCTGTTTCAGGGTGAATAACTTCAATAGAAGGGAATCTACTGACTATTCTGTCTGATAAAGTACTTCCCATTCCATCAGTATCTTTTCTAATTTTTATACCTGTTGCATACTCATCATCTTTTGCATTTATTATTAAATCTTGCGCTACATCAGCTAATCTACGCGTTAAATAACCTGAGTCAGCTGTTCTTAATGCAGTATCAGCCAAACCTTTTCTAGCACCATGTGTAGAAATAAAGTATTCCATAACACTAAGGCCTTCTGCAAAAGAAGATCTAATTGGTAATTCAATAATTCTACCTTTTGGGTCAGACATTAATCCTCTCATACCTGCCATTTGTTTAATCTGTGCAAGGTTTCCTTTTGCTCCTGAATCTGCCATAGTATAAATCCCTGCATAATTTGGCAATGATTCTGAGACTGCAATTTCCATTTTCTTAGATACTTCTTCCCAAACACTTATTGAGCTTTGGTATTTTTCTTTTTCTGTAATCATACCTTCCATATATTGCTCATCAAGTTTTCTTATTTTTTGATCAGCAGATGAAAGTAAAGATTGCTTTTGAGGTGGAGTAACAATATCTTTTATTGCAATTGTTGTTCCAGACATAGTTGCATACTTAAATCCAATATCCTTAATGTCATCTAATACTAATGTTGTAATGTCTTTTCCAAAAGTACCATAACATTCCGAGACTAAGTCTTCTATAGTACTTTTTGTAAATTGAATATTTCTAAACCCTAATTCTTCAGGCATAATATCATTCCAAAGAATTCTTCCTACAGTTGTTTCTATAAATTTTCCTTCAATTTTTACACTTATAGGTTCTTTTAATCCAACAGTTTCTATTTCATGTGCAAAAACGGCAGTCTCAGTAGAGTTAAATCCCATAAGTTTTTCTTTATCTTCTGATTGGTTCATTCCAGTTAAGTAATAAATACCTAAAACCATATCTAGGTTAGGGGCTACAATTGGTTCGCCAGATCTTGGAGCTAACATGTTATTTGTAGACAGCATTATTTTTTTTGCCTCAAGTACGGATTCTCTTGAAAGAGGTACGTGAACAGCCATTTGGTCTCCGTCAAAATCTGCATTGAATGCAGTACATACTAAAGGATGAAGCTGTATTGCTGATCCTTCAACCAAAATAGGTTGAAAGGCTTGAATCCCTAATCTGTGAAGAGTTGGAGCTCTGTTAAGCAAAACTGGATGATCTTTTATAACTTCTTCTAGTATGTCCCAGATTTCAGGTTGAGATTTTTCTGCAAGCCTTTTAGCAGATTTAATATTATGTGCGTATCCTTTCACCACTAAAGAATTCATAACAAAAGGTTTAAATAATTCTAAAGCCATTTTTTTTGGTAAACCACATTCTCCTAATTTTAATTGTGGGCCAGAAATAATTACTGATCTTCCGGAGTAATCAACTCTTTTTCCTAAAAGATTCTGTCTAAATCTTCCTTGTTTACCTCTTAATAAATCGGTTAATGATTTTAACTTATGATTATGGGAACCAAGAATTGGCCTTCCTCTTCTTCCATTATCTATAAGTGCATCAACTGCTTCTTGAAGCATTCTTTTTTCATTTCTTATTATTATTTCAGGAGCTTGAAGATCTAATAGATGTTTTAATCTGTTATTTCTATTAATAACTCTTCTGTATAGATCGTTTAGGTCAGATGTTGCAAATCTACCTCCATCAAGTTGCACCATTGGGTGTAATTCTGGAGGAAGTACTGGTAAAACAGTTAGAACCATCCATTCAGGTCTATTTCCACTTTGTTTAAAGCTTTCAATAACTCGTAATCTTTTTATAGCTTTTTTTCTTCTTTGGCCTGATGTCTGCTTTATTTCTTCTATTAATGTATTAGTTGATTTTTCAAGATCAAACGCTTTTAGAATTTTTAGGATTGCTTCTGCTCCCATTTCTGCTACAAAAACAGGCCCAAATTGATCTCTAAAGTCTCTATATTTTGCTTCTGTTAGAAGTTGCATAACTTCCAACTGCTCTAAATCATCAATCATAGTTTCTGTTTTGTCTTTTGCCTCTTCTAGAAGATTTTCGTAAGTTAATTTGATTATCTCTTCTAGTTTTTCAGGTTTCTTAGCATCACTTTTTTTAACTTTTATTTCAAGTCTTTCTAGCTCTTCAATAAAACTTCCAGATTCTAAAACTTCTTCTAATTTTTTATTTAATTCTTTAATTTTTTGTTCTAAATCTTGCTTGGAAAAATTAATAGCATCTAATTTTTCATTGTTATTAATTTCGGTAACAATATATTGAGCAAAATATAGAACTCTTTCTAAATTTTTTGGAGAAACATCTAATAGAAGCCCCATTCTTGATGGAGTACTTTTTGAAAACCAAATATGAGCTATAGGAGCTGCAAGTTTAATATGCCCCATTCTTTCTCTTCTTACTTTTGCTCTAGTAACTTCTACTCCACATCTGTCACATATGACACCTTTATATCTTATTTTTTTATATTTTCCACAGTAACATTCCCAATCTTTAGTAGGGCCAAAGATCTTTTCACAAAACAAGCCATCTTTTTCTGGTCTTAATGTTCTATAGTTTATTGTTTCTGGCTTAGTGACTTCTCCGTAAGACCATGCCTTAATCTGATCTGGCGATGCTAAAGAAATTCTTATTGAATTGAAATCTGCAGATGATCTAGTTGTCA
>TARA_B110000438_G_scaffold201368_1_pt1 | contig 10775 bp, 10 predicted proteins | sample TARA_B110000438 | Tara Oceans TARA_B110000438 (sample SAMEA4398413) | marine metagenome | biome: Polar Biome; feature: [MES] marine water layer (ENVO:01000295) within the mesopelagic zone...; material: water (ENVO:00002006), including particulate matter (ENVO:01000060) such...
TGCCAATTCAATAGATTCCGTAAAAAACTCGCCTAACTTTTGATCATTTACAGCATAATCTCGCATGGGAAGTGTTACTTCATACGTAGTCTTTAAAACTGAATAATTAAAATTAACACTGCCATTTGAAACAGAATGATAATAATTACGAATAGCTTTTATCTGATTTTTGAAATAAGTTGTATCATGAAGGGGTGAATCAACTTTGAATCCAGTACAGAGTAAAGTATCACCCAATGAATATTGATCTGTTTCTGATGTTAAAAAAGTACCTCGCCCAGTGGTAAGGGGGTCATCAATATCTTCAGGGGGGAATTGAACCATGATTCCCAAAACATGTGAAAAACTAGATTGGGAATAAAGGAAATTAGCCCCGACAAGGAGGCTAATTATACACTGCAAAAATAAATTATATTTTTTGAACAACTTACAGGGCAATATTTACAGAGAAAAACATAGTATTTGCGCGAGGATGTCCCTGCTCACCAGCAGTGTAACCAAAATCAAATCCATATTGAGCAAATCGTATTCCTGCACCAAAAGTGGGATTGGTAATTTTACCTTCTTGGTCATAAATGTAACCACCACGAAGCACAAAATTATCAGTGTACCAATATTCAGCACCCATATTATACACCATTTCTTCTAATTCTGTAGAAAAAGACCGGTCATCACCAGTACCTTTTTCTTTACATTCATCAGGTGACATTCCAGAAGAAGAGGGTTCACAATTTCCATATATTCCATAGTCAGAATCTGAAAAAGCTAAAAATTCTCCATCAGCATCTACACTTGCAGAAAGTTCATCCGCATCAATTTTTAAATTTCCATTTATATCTTCCCAGCTATAGCCCCCAATTCGAGAATCATCATCTAAATTATAATCACCACCATAATACCAATCATCAAGCCATGAAGTAAAAACTGCGCTGTACCAAGGGTCATCATGTGCCAGTTCATCATCACCTGAAATAATTCCATCTCCATTCCAATCCATTTCTTGATAACGAGATACCAATAATTTATTGGCATCGAACATAATATTGACTTTGTTAAATCCATCATTATATACATTTGAGAATACGCCAATTCTCATATTGGTCGGTGCTGGATCTGCCTGTGTTTGATCTTGGAACCAAATTTTGGGGCCAATATTGGTAATTGATACACCAAAATTTCCAAATGAATATTTTTTTAGATAACCCACATCAAATAGAAAATCTGTGGATTTCCCTTCATTCGCTTCTGAGCCGGCCCCCGGCCCAAGGTTTTGTTGTAAAATTTTAAATCCAATACCTACCGATGATGATTCACTTAAATTGGTACCCAAACTGGTAGTAATAGCCCACATATTACTGTTAAAATTTCCAAGTTCATTACCTTCAGCGTCAGTTTGAACTTGTGAGCCAAGATTTAAAAATATGAGATGTGCTCCCAAAGAACCAATACCCGCTATTTCTTGACGGTACGTTAAAAAATCATAGTAAATATCATCTGCTAAATTAGGAAGCCAATTCACATGCATTCCTGCAGCTTCACTTCCAGATAGGAATCCTAATCCTGCAGGATTATAATATGAGGCATAGGCATCATCTACTTTGGCAACTTGTGCTTCACCTGTACCTGCCGGACCTGCACCTGGAGCAATTAATAGAAAAATAGCACCAGCTTCACCCACCGCAAAAAGATGGGAAACTAACATAAATAAACATAAAATTTGAGTAATTCTCTTCATTATTTCCTTTTCTGTATAAAATAAAAAACCGAGCAACCTTAATGACACGCTCGGTTAAGCATAGACAATATCACAAGGATTGCAATTTCACGATTTGGGGTATAAAACCCAGATTTGTAATCTCAACGCAAATCCCAGTATCAAAAGTCTATAAATCTTCTCCAAAAATTATGTATAAATATAAATCTTTTCGACGGATTAATACAATCCGTACTCTCTATCAAAAGTATTATTTCTGTAAAGGTTCCGATAATTTTGGAATTAAAATAGGAATCCCCTCTTTTACATCAAAATCAATATCACAAGTTTCACAATTTAATTTGGATGCATTAACATCTTCACTGAATAAATTTTTACAATGTGGACACGACAGGATGTTATCCACTATTTTTTACCCTTCCAATAGGCTTTCATATATTTGGTAGGGTTATCCTTAAAATCTTGCACCAATTCTCGACCATCTTGTGAGAGTGCATTCAAATTGTCATATAACCCAGGATCATTCACCATTTTACCCAAAGTTCCTTCTCCAGAATCAATTTTATTCAAAATACTCTCAAATTTCTTCGATGATGAATTAAGTGATTCACTACTGGATTTTAAATTTATGATAGCCTGCTTTAAATCTTCTGATTGATCTGACACATTTTTAAAACCCGAAAGAATTTGAGATAAATCATTATCAACTTTTTCTTTTATGGTTTCTGAGGCAGTTTTTAAATTAGTTACAATATCGCTCAAATTTTCTCGTTCAGATTTGGATAGAACATCTCTATACCCTTTTACGAATCCATCTAATTCGGATGTTAATGATTCAATATTCAATATTGTATTTCGAATACGATCTTTTTCTTCCTCTCCCAAAGTGGCTTTTAATCGACGTGCGAATACACCAATATCTTGGGTGATAGGTACAATCCCCGGTGTTATTTCTGAAAAATCATACTCTCGTTGACCTTCTACAGTTTCTCCTGCTAAAATATATTTTTTGTCATTCACACCCGGATTAATAGAGACATATTTTGAGCCCATTAAGCCTTCGCTTTTAACCTCAATTTTTGAATCCACCGGTATTTTAAATGCAAACGAATTATCAATGGATAACTCTACCGCAATCTTTTGACCAATTATTTTTGCTCGTGAAACTTTACCAATTCGCTTACCCAACATATTTACATCATCACCCTCGTTCAAGCCTTGAACATTGGCAAAGATTACCGTGAATGAATAGTTTGATTTTTTTAGGGTAATATCCTGTACATACATAATTCCAATGAGAAATAATCCTGTTAAAACAAATATGAGTAATCCCATCCAAAAGAGCTTGCTGAATTTCATTATGCCTCCGTTTCTAATAAAGTACTATTTCCAGAAATAAATTGTTGGACCACTATGTCATTTGACAGTTTAATTTGTTCAGGAGTACCATCAAATTTAATTTTTCCATCATGAATCATAATGACTCTTTCAGCCACTTCAAAAACCGTTCTTAATTCATGTGTAACCATAATGGATGTTACATCTTCTTGCTTGTGAATTTTAGAAATTAACCTATTTATACTATCTGTCATAACGGGATCAAGCCCTGTTGTGGGCTCATCATACAATAAATATTTGGGTTTAATAGCAATAGCTCGAGCAATCCCCACCCGCTTTTTCATCCCACCAGAAAGTGATGAAGGCATGAGCTTCTCAGAATTTTCCATTCCCACTTCAGCTAAGGATTTAGAAATTTGTTGAGTCACTTCTTCCTTATTCATCTCAGATAACTTTGATAATGCAAGACCTATATTTTCTTCAACAGACATTGAATCAAATAATGCTCCAAATTGGAATACCATTCCGCACTGTGCACGCACAGATTGTAATTGTGTAAAGGATAACGTATTCACCAATTTTTCCTCTACCCACACCTCACCTGAATCAGGTTGAATCAAACCAATCAAATGTTTTAAAAGTACTGATTTTCCAATTCCACTTTTACCAATAATTGCCACTGACTCGCCATGGTTTATTTTGAAGGATATTCCTTTCAACACATCTTTGTTTTCAAATGATTTATATAATTCTTTAACGTTGATCATAAGAAAATCTCAGCCAAAATATAATCTAAAAGAACAATAACCATACACGAGATAACCACCGTTGAGGTTGTAGATTTCCCAACTCCTTCAGCTCCGCCTTCTGTTGTAAATCCCTTATACGATGCGATGGATGTGATAGCTATACCAAAGAAAATCCCTTTAATCAATCCAAACCAAGCATCCCAAGGTCTAAACCAAGTTCTGAGCCCCCGAATAAACTCTTGAGCCGAAACATCCATTGCATGTTGTGCTGCAAAAAGCCCGCCTAATATTCCGCAAAAATCCGCCACAATAACAAGTATAGGAAACATGATGGCTGCTGCCAACACACGTGGCATAATCAAAAATGAAACAGGGTCAAAGGATAGTGATTCCAATGCATCAATCTGCTCAGTTACTCGCATGGTACCAATTTCAGCCGTAATTGTTGCACCAATTTTTCCTGTCATAACTAAGCCCGTAATCATTGGCGCTAATTCTAATAATACAGACTCACCAACAATACTTCCCACGAACCATGTGGGTACAAATCCTGATTCGAATTGGTATGCTGCTTGAACAGAAGTTACCATGCCTGAAAATAACGATGTGAGCATAACTATGGGGATTGATTGAGCACCAATGTTCACCATTTGATCAGCGGTAAATCCCAAATAGAGATTCCAAGATTTGACAGATCTAAACATTTTAGTCATGAGTAACACATATTCCGCCAACCCCTCGAAGAAGTGAATAAATATGTGAATTGGATATATAAGAATTCTGAGCATTTATCGATAATAGCACATTATCAAGATGCTATGCAAGTGAGGAATTAATCTTTTAGGTCGTCAATTTGTGCCTGAAATTCGCCAATATCTTGGAATTCTCGATATACTGACGCAAAGCGAATAAATGCAACTTTATCAATTGCGCGGAGCTTTTCCATCACTAATTCACCTACTAATGACGCATTGATTTCTACATTTGAAACATTATTAATCTGGTCTTCAATCGATTGAATAGCTTGTTGGATGACTTCTTCAGAAACAGGACGTTTCTGACAGGCCATATGAAAACTACTCTCTAATTTATTTCGGTTATATTCTTCACGATCACCAGATTTTTTAATTACCATTATGGGATTTTCTTGAATATATTCATAGGTAGTAAAGCGAAATTGACAACTAATGCATTCACGACGACGGCGAATACTTTTTCCATTATGTATTGATCGTGAATCTATTACTTTAGATTCATCAGAATTACATTTGGGGCAATTCATGCAGTTACTTCTTCATAGAGTGGAAATGAGCCACAAAGTTGAGCAACTTCTTCCCTAACTTCTATAATAGTATTTTCATCATCAATATTTTGTATTACTTGATGGATTAATGTAGCAATTTTTTTCATTTCATCCACACCCATTCCACGGGTCGTCATAGCAGGGGTTCCCACTCTAATTCCACTGGTAATCATGGGGCTACGTTCATCAAACGGAACCATATTTTTATTGGTGGTGATTCCTGCTCGCTCCAGCGCGTTTTCTGCTTTTTTACCGGTAACACCTGTTTTAGTTAAATCAATCAAAATAACATGGGTGTCGGTTCCACCTGAAACCAAATCGTATCCTAATTCTAAAAGTGAATTGGCTAATGCGTGTGCATTATCAACAATCTGGTGACAATACAATTTATATTCTGGTCGAAGCGCTTCTGCAAAAGCCACGGCTTTACCTGCAATTACGTGCATGAGAGGCCCACCTTGCATTCCTGGCATTACCGCAGAATCAATGAGCTCGGAAACCATTTTAACCCGACCCGATTTAGGGGCGATTTTGCCCCATGTATTTTCAAAATCTTTACCTATTAATATTAATCCACCTCTGGGACCACGTAATGTTTTATGGGTTGTGGATGTTACCACATGACAATGAGGCCATGGAGAGGGGTGTAATCCTGTTGCCACAAGCCCAGATGGATGTGCGATGTCAGCCATCAAAAATGCGCCCACTTCATCAGCTACTTGTCTGAATTTTTCAAATTCTATAAACCGTGGATATGCACTGCCTCCACAGATAATTAACTTTGGCTTATGTTCTATTGCCAATCGGGTAACTTCATCAAAATCAACTCTACCGGTTTCTTTTTTTACACCATAGGATACAAAATTATATAATGCACCTGAAAAATTGACGGGACTCCCATGTGTGAGATGGCCGCCATGGGCAAGGTTCAACCCTAATACAGTATCACCCGGTTTAATGAAGGTTAGGTACACCCCCATATTGGCTTGAGAGCCTGAATGCGGTTGTACATTTGCATATTCTGCGTTAAATAATTCTTTAACACGATCACGTGCAATATTTTCGGCTACATCAACTTCTTCACATCCACCATAATAACGTTTACCGGGATAACCCTCAGCATATTTATTAGTGAGCACTGAACCAACTGCTTCCATAACGGCTTTGCTGGTAAAATTTTCTGATGCAATAAGTTCAAGAGTATCGGTCTGACGATCAAATTCTGCTTGAATCGAGTTGAATATTTCAATATCTTGTGATTTTAAATGTGAGCTCATAAAACCTCTATTTTATTAACTCTTCTTGAGTGACGACCACCCTCGAATTCTGAACGTAACCATGTATCAATAATCTCTAAAATTATATCAAAGTCTGTCATTCGTGCACCAATTGCCAACACATTTGCATCATTATGCAATCTGCTCATTAGAGCATGTTCAGGAGTCGTACACAATGCTGCACGAATCCCCTCCACTTTATTTGCGGCCATGGAAATACCAATTCCAGACCCACAGACCACAATACCTTTTGCAGACTCTCCATCTTTAACAGAGTTACCTACCGCATGACCAAATTCAGGATAATCTACAGATTCTTCAGAATATGCACCTTTATCTAAAATACGATAACCTTTGGATTCCAAATATTCCCTGATTTTTTCTTTTACAGAAAATCCTGCATGATCTGCGCCGATTGAAATTTTCATTTTCTTTTAATGGACCGATCTATCCATGAATAACAATCTCCTTGGGGAGTTACTTCGCGCTCATTGTCGGGGCGCATAAACCAATCTGAAGAATTTGTAATATTATTTTCTTTAAGGAAATCACGACGTGTTTTTGCACGGTAATACCCACTTTTTACGGCTGCATCATAATCTTGCCATGCAATTTCATATACTATTTTATCCCAGAAAGATAGGGCATCACCCGTACAACCTTCTGCCAAGGAATAAAAAACTTCAGCACGTTGAAACATTGCTTCCCCACTATTTCCACTGGATGTTAATGCACTTTCTGCCCATTTGAGTGCAGATTTAGCATCCTCTTTATTCGTATAAATTTTTGAGATTTCCATGGCCACATCATAATTAGTAGGATCAATATTCACTAAATTTTCATATGCCTCTAATGCAAGATCATCATTGTATTGATTTAAATGCGCATCGCCTAATAATCTTAAAACCTTGGTATTAAATTTATCATAAACCAAAAGCGATTGACAAACCTCAACTCCCTTTGCATCCATTCCTGCGCCTAACAAACCCTTTACATAATCTATTCCATATTTCACATTTGAAGGTTCAGCTTCCCAACGCTCACGATCCACATCCACTTCATCTTTCCCTAAAATTGAATAGGCCGCTTTCTTTTCAGCATTTGCAGTTTTATTACTTGGATCTACTTTAAGCCATTGATTTAATATTGCAATCTGTTCCTCATACATTTCCTGATCACGATATACATTGCTCATAATCTCAAGTACTTTTTCATTTGACTCATCAAGCCCTAACCATTGATCTAAAAAGTAAATTTTCTCATCAACATTACCAAGCATACCTGCATTCCATGCAGCTACTTCATAAAGGTTTTCATCATCTTTCAGATATTTTAAACCCTGTTTAAATACATAATTCGCACTATCCAATTTACTCAATTCAATGTAGCTACGCCCCATCCATTGGTAAACATCTTCTGCATTTCGCTGTCCACAACCTAAACTTAATATGTGATTATAGTTTTCAACAGTGCTTGCATAATCTCTGTTCTGATAATTTGTCATGGCAAAACTAATATAGAGATCACATTCCATATTTCGTTCAGCAAGTTCTTCTGGTGAGAGTGAAGGCCCAGCATCAGGCGATGCCCCTCCAGAAGGAGGTGTACATCCCACTATGAAAAATAGTCCTAAAATTGTAATTTTGATAAATTGTTTCAATCTACTTTCTCCTTATTTTCTTAAACCAAGTATCTCCACTTGAAATTCCAAAGTTAACGTTGATATACTTTTCATCAGGATAAAGTTCATCTTCAGTTCTTCTAATTCCTGATGAGAGCGAAATATCAATCTCATTCGTATTATTTAAAAATTTTAATCCAAACCCTATGGTAACTGCATTATCTTGAACAGAATATGCATCATAATTTATCTGTTTTAACATAAACCCACCACGCAGCGTTAAATAATTCCAAAAGCCCATTCTAGAACTTTCAAACTGCCTATAAACGCCACCATGTATTGAGATAGAGGAAGGTTCGTTTGTTTGAAAGAGTTGATTTGAAAATGTATTATAAGTACTTAAATTCTTCTGGAGTTCCATAATTACTCCCGACCCTACTTGATACTCAAACTTATAGCCACAACTAAAATTACCAATGGAAAATTTATCAATTGATTCTAAGTCATCTTCCCCAGAAAGTGAATTGTTGACTATTGATTTAACAACAGTCAATGGACCGTCAATAGATATTGATACTGCAATTTCATGGGAATCAATTTCCGATCTGCCATCAAATGTAAATGAGTGCCCATTAAAATTATAGGTATTATTTAAAATGGACGATGAACTGGGGTTGCTACCAATACATGCATCATTTGCATAACTTCCATCAGCATCCGAAATACAATTATTTCCATTATAATTAAAAGTATAGGTGTTCGTCATAATATCAGCAAATAAATTTCCAAAAAGGATATTCCATTTTAATCCAATATCAACATTATCAATATATCCCGAAGAAAGCCCCACATATAAGTTCGAAATTCCACCCGAATAATTGTAGGAATGTTTCATTGCGATGGGATCACTTTCTTCCCCACCAGAAATAAACTCAAATTGAGGTTGAGAAATATTAAAATCTGTACGTGTTTTGGGAGATAATCCTATTGATATAGAATGTGTCTTTCTAAATGGAAATGAAAAATCTATTGAAGAAATTGCATGCATAGAATTGGTTACATCTAATACTGATAATTGATTGAAATTATTAGCAATATGGATTTTTGTCAAGAGAGACTTATGCAATGTGGACATTGCTGATTGCACTACGCCATCAGGTCTTCCCGAAAAGAGTATGGAATTACCCAAGCCATTTGCAGCAGGATCAATTCTTGTATTTTCAACACCAAAACCATTAAAGGATAGTGATGATGAATAAGCAAAACTCATTAAAATAATTATCTTAAATAAAACTTTCATTGTGAATGAACAATCTCTAAATAAGCATTATTCATAAGAATAATATTTGAAAAATTATATTTTGAACCATCGACACTAAGTTCGAACCCATCATAATTAACATATTGTCCATTTATGTATTTCTGTAACAATGTACTCATGGGAATAATTATACGCTCATCATTTTGTGAAATATTAATTGATATGAGGGGCTGAGTCTCTTCATTAATAATTCCCGATAAAACTAAATTCGCACCAAATTCATCGATGGTTGAACTTTCAACATCAATAGGTAAAATGAGCTGAGTGTATTCGTTGGACAATAATACATTTCCATTTTCATTTATAAAATCACTCAAAAATATTTTAATAGGAGTTCTAGAAGAATCAGTATTTATAAAATCTATTTTTGAAGTGATACCATAGCCATAATTCAATGACAGTAGAGTATCATCTTCAAGGTCATTGATTTCATAAACAGAGATATCATCTACAAATTTTGCTGTATAATCATTTGATGAAAATGATTGTGATACAAAGGTCGTATCAACCCAATTTAATTTTGTATGTGTTAGTGAGAATGAAAGTGATTTTATATCTTGAGTTGCATATATTGAAAAAGATAATTCAATTTTATTTTCAGTGGTTGGCTTAACATTTGATATCCAAATCACGGCATCATCTGTATAAATATTTGGCATATCATAACCAGTAGAATCTGTTGAAAATTTAGAAATTGAATAATCATTGAAACCTTCATTTGTTCCGGTTCCAATATTCAATAAGTTTGATTCAGAAAATACTTCAGCAGAATCAATGACACCATCACTACCGAAGTCGTAAAAATATTCGCCTATTTCATCGTTATTAAACAAACCATCATCATTAGTATCCGTCCAATCAATTATTCCATTTCCATCACCATCTTCATTATCACCATTGGGATCAATATTAAAATTATCTGAGGGGTCATCACCATCAATACCATCTTCTATATTATCAACTCCAAAGTCATAAAAGAGCTCATCCCCTCCGTCATATGATAAATTGCCTTCAGTCCCATTAAGACTATAAGTACTTTCCACTAAAGTTGAATCGCAAGGAGCTTCTAAATTCCCCGTTTCCCAAATATCAGGGCAATTATCAATACCTGAATCAAATAAATATTCTCCAATTCCAGATTCATAAACTTCACTTTGTAAACAATCTTCTGAACTTTGAAAAATTCCATCATTTTGGGTCCCATCAACATCAATTATTTGAGGAATACCATCACAGCCAATATCAAGGAATTCTTCACCCTCTTCCCAAATACCATTATCTTCTGTCCCATTTGGATTTTCTAATATATCAAAATCATCACCAGTGGGATCAATATTATAATTATCACCATTAGGGTCTGAACCTTCAGCATAATCTGCATTTTGTGTTTCTAAACAAGTATCATCACCATCTTCAAACTCATCCGAGCAACCATCATTTCCAACATCTTCC
>TARA_B110000438_G_scaffold23763_1_pt1 | contig 10760 bp, 5 predicted proteins | sample TARA_B110000438 | Tara Oceans TARA_B110000438 (sample SAMEA4398413) | marine metagenome | biome: Polar Biome; feature: [MES] marine water layer (ENVO:01000295) within the mesopelagic zone...; material: water (ENVO:00002006), including particulate matter (ENVO:01000060) such as......
GTATAAGTTAGCATATTATTTGTAGACATATCATTTGGTCCATTTATTTCAAAACCAAGTGTAATATCTATATTTCCTAAATTTTCTATTGTAAAATCAAATTGTTCACTAGTTATTGAATCAGAGTCCATGTCAAGATCAATACTAAATGTAGACATTCCACTACTTGAAGTAAAACAGGTATTGGTTGAAGTTAAACACAGTTCAATTTCTTTTTGTTCTTCAAATGGTTTCTTAGCAACAATGTTTGAAACCGATTTGGCTAATTCGTCCTCTCCAAACATAAGCATGACTTCTAACCTGTAAGTAGCTTCGAGAGTGTCTTGAGGTACCGTTACGGTTACTGTAAAGCTAGTTGAACCTTCTACCTCTAACTCTATGTCAGTAATTGTTGAGGTTGCCCATTCACCAGCACTTCCTTCCATTAAAATAGTTAGTAACTGTACGCCATTACTATCGCTCAATATTGTGAATTCAAAATCTCCTGAGGTTCCTGGTGCAATATTCATTAGGCCACTGCTATCTCGTATGAGTGTAGCACCAATAGTTAGTTCTTCCACTACTATTTTAACGGTTTTATCGTCTTCAGCACTTTGATCATTTCTTGATATTGCCCAAATTTCAACATAGGCATTTCCTTCATCTGCATCTGCAGGGACACTAATTGTGGTAGTTACGGTATGTTCTCCCCCAGCCCCAATAAGTATTCCATTTTCTTCAAAATTAACCCATGAAGCTTCTTCGCCTCTCGATTCTAAATCAAAAGTATCTTGTCCATCTCCACGATTATAGATTGTGATATCTACTTCAACATTTCTACCTGCAATAGTTTCAATATTTGTTGAACCTAGTGTAATTTCAACTTGATAATTAATAGGATTATCAGTCACAGTTACTAGCATTTCCAGCAGTTCAGTTGTTCCGTCACTTGCAACTACAATAATATTCAAATCATAATCTCCGTAATCAGCATCTTCATCTATTTTGAGTGCTAATTCAATTTCTCGACTCTCATTACTGTAAAGATCGATTTGATTCGTAATTTGACCCCAAGTGGCTGCACTTCCCGTCATCTCAATTTCGATAATGTCATTTCCACTTGCTCGGTTACTAATAACTAAATCAAACATTACGTCGTCACCGGGTTCACCTTCTTTATGGTCATTAAATGTAGTTATTTCAGGTATGCATATCATTGTAATATCTACTTCTTCTTTCTTTAGATTATTTCGATGACTTTCATCTTCTTTCAGAGTTTCAACAAAAAAGGTAACTTGGCGTGGATTCTCACTTTCCCATTCCCAGTTCAAAATTTCTTCTTCACCAGATTGAAGATTTGTAACCATTTTTGTTTGGGACCATAGTTCATTACCATCCTTATCCTCGACACGAGCTTCAACTTCGAATGCATTTTGATCTTCACTGCCATAGTTTTTGATAACACTTGAGAAAGCAATGGTTGAATTTTCATTAGTTGGCATTTCAATATCCAATGAGTCAACACCGACATCGTCTGCAGCAGCTGCAGCTTTCAACCAATCAAGAGCACGGCCCACCATATCTTCTCGGTCTTCACTATTATTTACAAATGCAAATGTAAATGGAGAAACAATTATTCTGTAATCTCCTTGATAATGTAGAGACATGTTATAAATTTGAGGAGCATTATTCCAATTACTCATTCCATTTTCCATATTATCGGACAGATGTGTGCTTGCTCCATTTCCGATTTCAACATCATCGAAATACCATCCTTCGTATGCATCAGTTGATCCATCAGAACCAAATCTAAACCTAAACTTCACATCCTCTCCGGAAAAGTTGGATAAGTCAAAAGAAGCTTGAACCCAACCGCCAGAATTTCCATGGTATCCTGGTTCAGTATCTAATCCGGAAACTGAGTTTGAAGGATATCCTCCATCGGGATAAATTACTTCCCAATCTTCACCATTATTAGTTGAAATTTGAACGTTTCCTCCATCATAACCTGCAGTTTCACTTTCGGTATCATAATAATGATAGAAAGACAGTTCTTCGTTATTATTCAAACTATATGACTCAGAGGTATATATTGAGTAATCCCAACCGCTTTGGTATTCACCATCATTTTTGTCTTTATCTCCAATCCACATAGAATGAGTTGAACTGTATGCTTTTCTGTTGGTATCTTCATCAGTATCCACAATCTGCCACCAATTATCATTAGCAGTATAGAAAGCTCCGATAGCATCATCAGTTGGCGTAATCCAATCAGTATAGTCATAAGAGAGTATACTCCGATCACCCATGTCATATTCAGCCTCATTGAAAATTTCATCATCATTAACTCCAATTAATGGATTTGGCATTCCAGACCCTTGACTAACATATTGAACTTTTAGATAATCATATTCAAAGCTTCCCTCATCTCTTGAACCAGTCGAACTATTCAGAGCAGTCATAAATTGCTGACCCATTATCCACAAGCTTCCACCCCCATCCAGATAATCTCCAATACATGTTTTCCAGTTGGTTAGATTTCGCTGATTGTGGTCGCCCTGAACCCAGATGACTGCTTCATAATTAGACATTAAGTCATATGTTGGATAAGGATGTAATTCGCCATAAGCACCAGCTTCCACATCATATGGAATAGTGTAAACATCATAACCTCTACTTTCTCCATTATTGAAATATTGTTGAAGTGTTAACTTTATTCTGTCATCAATCTTATCAATATCATAATAATTATTATATCCGTTATTTTTACCAAAATTGGCATCAATTAGTAAGACATTATCTCCTTCAGCTTGATCATAATAGAAGGGCGTTACGGAGATATCTTGACTATCTTCAGTTTCGGGATCATCCCGACTGGTTAGTGTTACTGAAAATTGATGTTCATCTCCGGTAGATGCTAGAGTTGGTGAGATAACTACTACTGTAAAATTTTGGCTTGAACCTGATGAAAGATATAATAGCGTAGTATGTGAAATTATTTTCCATCCGTCGGGATTGCTATTGTAGTCCACAGTTATATCATAATATCCGTTATTTTCTCCAGTATTTGTTGCAGTAAAGTTGAAAATAACCGCTTCACCAGACAATACATCTTTAGCTTGTTCTTCGACAGATAATGCAATGTTGTAACCACTTTCGGCAATATCTATATCTGATTCTTTAGGATTGTTTCCTGCACGTTCATCCTCATCTAGTAAAGTTTCAACTCTGATCGTATATGTCCCATTTGAACCACCTTCCCAAACCCAATCAAGAGTAATATTGCTTTTAGATTCAAGTTCCCCAACGGTCTGAGTTTGATTATAAACTTCAGTTCCATCATCCTTTGTTATAGTTCCTCTTACATCAAAAGAGTTTTGGTCTTCAGTTCCAAAATTATAGATATTAGAACTGAATGCTACAGCTCTTCCGGGTTTAGCATTATCAGGTGCATCCAAATTTTTTGTTCCGACATCATTAGGAATTGCTGGTAAACTATACAATGTAAAGTCATCAATATACAATCCATCATATTGAGTAAATGTATCCGATACAAAGCGAATTCTAAAGGAGGCGTCTCCCTCATATTCACTAACATCGAATTCTATGTACAACCACCCGTTATCATCGGAATCTTTGTATTCTTCTGAATAATCTCCATCATCTCCAGGAAATGACTTCAATGTTTCCCATTCACCAGATATATTGATTTCGAGTATGGCTGAATCAGCAGGGGCTGCGATTCCGAACCAAACCATTGCAGAAATATATTTCTCAGATCCATCTCCCAAATCAATCATCGGAGTTTCAAGTGAGTCATTCAAAGAAGCACTATAGCTTCCAGTATCTGGATTTCCTAAATACCATGAATAATCTCCAGAATAAGTATTTCCGTATTCTTCTTCAATATTATAATAATTCCATTCACTTTCAACTATATCTGATCCCCAGTCACCGTCTCCATCTTCGAAGTCCTCTTCATATTCTGTAGTAATGCCTTCTTTGATTTCGAAATTATCAATATACCATCCTTCATAGGTATTAACTGAGGAATCAGTTCCAAAACGGAATTTGAATTTAGCATCTTCACCAGAATAATTACCTAGATTGAAGTTTGCAGTTTCCCAACTACTAGTTTCACCATCGCCCGAAATTGCTGTATAACCTGGTTCATTATCTAAACCAACAACTGCATCGTCAGGGTATCCTCCATCCGGCGTAATTACTTCCCAATTCGCACCTTCATCTGTAGAAATTTGTACATTTCCTCCATCCCAGCTATTTTCAGTATGGTACCAAATATCTACTACTAAAGTTGGACTTGTACCTAGCGTGTGTTCATTAGCAGTGTATAGTGAAAAATCCCAATTATTATCATATTCGCCATCTCCTTTCGATTCATCTCCAACCCACATCGCGTGTGTTGGGCTTGAGGCTTCACGATTTCCGTCTTCATCAGTATTAATAATATGCCAAGGATTGCTCAAAGATTTGTAATTAGTCCAACCATTGGTGCCGTCTTCCATGTCATCTGAGAATTCGATGTCTACACTCCTCATCAATACGGAAACAAGGTCATTTTCGGGTATTTCGTCCTTATCATCATCCAATTCAGCTTCAAACCAAAAGGTTCCATATTGGTCAGTTTCCCATTGCCAATCCAATGAGATGGAATCTCCCGGGCTTAGATCACCAGTATTTTGAGAGTCGCCATTGTATACAACATCTCCAGCCCCGTCGTAGACTTTACCAGTAATATCAGAATTCATAGAGACATCACCCGTATTTGTTACAATAACACTCATATTTCGTTCAATATCTTTTTCGGCAATCATTGGGTTTACATGACCTTCAGATAGCTCAATGTCATATTTCACATATGTATTGACTGAAATTTGCTTATCATCATTGTCTTCTTTTTCATCATTAGCTATTGTCGCAGTTGTCTTTATCTCATATTCATAGTCTTCGTCATTAGGAGTTTCCCATTCAAACTCCACGAATGTACTTTCTCCAGCATTAAGAGAAATAGTGTCAGTATCTGTAAATCTATAGGTATTATTTAGACATCGAATTTCAAGATCTACCTCAATACCAGTTTGGTCTTCAGTCCCTCTATTTCTCACAGTTACATTGATTAAATTAGTTACATCAGGTTCTACAGTATGTCCGTCTAGAGGTGTATTGAATCTACTCAAAGACACATCATTTTCCAATTGCACTACTAAGTATTCGACTATATTCTCCATCAATTCATCTCGATCTAAACTTTCAGTAATTGAACTAAAGTCAACTGCCATAAAAATTAGTTTGAAATCTTCTTCAGTTCTAATGGTTGAAATATTGTAACCATCGGCAGCTCCAGAACTTAGTACTTTTTCGAAACCTTCCCGAGGATTGATATCATCCCCAAAATCACTAGATATCGCGTCAGCATTATATTCAACTCCATCAGAGACTGGGTCGTCATTTACACCATATAGAATCGCAGGTGTAGTTCTATCATGATCGGCATATGCAACGCCAAGATAATCATATTCAAAATCGCCTTCACTTCTCTCTCCATCTGCGCTGTCAAAATCATAAAGTATATCGTGTCCAATTGCCCATAATGAACCTCCATCTTCTAGAAAACTAGCTACATTTGTCTTATCTTCATTAGTAAAGGTAACGTCAGTATCACCGCTGATATAATCGGTTCCACAAGCCCAAATAATAAGGCTGTATTGACTCAATGTGTCATAATCGGGAGCATTATCTCCACTATTTACTCGGATAACGTCATACCCCATTCCATTAGACATATTATCTAGAGATGCGGTATAATATCCGTCTGTTTCGGTTCTCGTTCCTCCGTTATTATTGCTATTATCATCATCAAGGAAAAGAATTAGTGGGTACTCTACAGAAATGTTCTCTTCTTCTTCATTATTGTCTTCATTAGATTCTGCGGTTAAATTTTCTTCATCAACAATTACTGTAATTGTATGGGAACCTCCGACTGCTCTCCAATCGATTTCAGCATCTGCAGTATTACTGCCGGGAACCGTTATGCTATCTTTCCCAATATAGGTTCCATCCCAATAAAAACTAACATTAGTAGTTACGCTAACAAGTCCGCTTGTTCCTCCATCATTTGCAATTTCAGCAGTAATAGTTACAGTGTCTCCGCCAGTTGGGTTATTATCACTGAAACTGATTTCATTGATTGAAAGATCAGGCTCACCCTCAGCCAATGTATTCATTGCTGAGAAGGGTAACATTAACATGGCTAACAAAAGAGCAGTTAGTTTTCGCGTCATAGTCGTTCCTAATACGGTCAACCTTCCCGATTATAAAGGTGTGTTTACGTTCTTCGAGAGTATTTTTTATGCCTTAATCTGTTATCTTCTTCTAGATTGCTAATCTTACTTTCTTTCCAATTATTGTCAATTTTAGGGAAGTATATACATCCCTCACCAGTAATATTATCTGGTACTAAAGTCATATCAATTATGTCAGCCTTATTCATAGCTTCTTCATAAATTCCAGCTCCGCCAATAAACCAAATATCACCTTTACAGGTTTCAAGAGCGCCATCTATACTTCTAAAACATTCGACATTTTTAATTTTATTTCTAGTTATTACTATATTTCTACGTTCAGGTAATGGTTTTATTGGTAAAGAGTCCCAAGTTTTACGTCCCATAATAATAGTATTACCAATTGTTAAACGTTTGAATCGTTTTAAGTCTGCAGAATAATGCCACGGAAGGGTATTATTTTTCCCAATTATACCTTCAGGGGAAACTGCAACTAAAATCCCCTTCATACAGCGACCTTAAAGGGAATAAATGGTTTGGGATTATAATTTTCTAATTTAAATTTTGAAAGGATTTCATCAGTGTCTGAATCTAGTAAATCCATTACATGGTCCAAAGTTTTGATACTTGGATCAATTATCAATTTAGGCAATTTTCCTATTTCTCTATCTAATTGTTTTTTTAATCCAGGAATGTGGTCATATTCTTCCATAGTACCATCAGCTTTTTTTGTGTAAATATGGGCGTCAACTAAAGAATGCCCAAAAGTACCAACTTTCATTCCTGATAAATGCGCAAATAAATGCAAGAGAAATGAATAGCCTGCGATATTGTAGGGGACACCTAATGCCACATCACAGCTACGTTGAGTAAGATGAACGCACAATCTCGGTTCGTTGTTTTTATCATATTGAACATTGAAAATGAATAAGAGATGACATGGTGGGAGTTTACTAGTCTGTGCATTTCCGGGAGCCCATGCCGAGACGACCATTCTACGGCTATTAGGGTTTGTTTGCAATGTGTCTAATACATAACGTACTTGATCATTGAATTTATTATCTCCATGTATTGGAAACTTTCTCCAAAAATTACCATAGGCACTGGGTACGTACCCCTCTTCATCTGCCCAATGATCCCAAAATTTACAACCATGCTTTTTTAATAGTCCAATATGCAAATCTCCAGACAAAAACCATAAGTTTTCAATTACTATATTTTTCCAAGAAATTTCTTTGGTTGTTAGAAGTGGAAAACCTTCGTTAAGATCAATGGAATAGTTTACATTAAATGCAGATATTGTGTCGATACCCGTTCGATTTTCTTTCCGAGTTCCTCGGGTCAAAACCTCATCTACTAAGTCCAAGTATTGTTTCACAAAATCCCAATAGAGAGGCCCCCTAAAGCATTGTTCTTTTTTCGAAAATTATATATAAATTGTTGTAATGTGTATTGAATGCCTTTTCGTATAGTTGACCATGACTCAAACCAGATTCTACTCGAATCTCCACATGTATCCGATTTAATAGAATATATAGATAAAAACTCTGAGGAATATATAGTCAAAGAATTAACTATTTCTTAGGTATTATCTTATCCAGAAACTAGAATTTCAATACTTTCAGCTAGAGCAATATCTTTTTCAGTTACGCCATTAACATCATCAGAAGTTGAGGTTATCTTGGCTGTTCCATTTTTTCCAATAGAAATGTCTGGAAACTGATTAATTTCTATAGATATACTTGCAACATGTTGAACAAAAGTTACAGCTGCTTCAAAATTATTAAAAGAAAATATTTTTTCAATGTTCTTGTAAACGTCATTGTATGTCCATCCGTCAAGCCCTATCAAGGCCTTTTCACAATTATTGTCACTTAACAGTTCAGACATGCTTTATCACTCCTACTATCCTATTTAGAATTTGGCACCTTAACTACTTATAAACTATTTTGGGATGCAATATTTGTGTTACCTTCTGAACGAACAATGAATTTTGGATTTGCAATTTCAAAAGATTTCCCTTATGCTAGATTTTCAGGGTTTTTTGGGATGCTGTTTTTTATGTTTTTTTCAAGGTCAATTATTGAAGAATATTACATAGGCACAGTTCTTGATGGGGCGCCTTATTACGCATTGCAGAATATAGATGGAAATAATTTAATAATATTTACAGAACTATCTCTTTGGATATTATTATTAATTTTTTACATTGCAGTTTTAGTATTCTTATTCATAATTCCTTTAACACTTTACTTTAGAGGTTTGAGTTCCTGGGAATGGGATCCTACAACTGTAGTTTTCTGGCTAATAACAACACGTGGATTTTCTTTGTTTTTGACTGAAATTGAAGAAACAAATCCTAACCTTGAGGATTTCGTTGCTATTTTAGTTACAATAATTGATTCAATTTTTATTTTATTTCTAACTGTATTTTTGTTAAGATCATATACTAATTTTCTTGTACCAATAATGTCTGAATGGCTACACGTAGGAAAATCCGACACTCAATATGGTCCAATTTTAGACATAATCGGTTCTTTATTGATTATTACATTTGGAGTAACTAATTTTCTTTCAACTTTTCATGTTGATTTTGGAGTCTTACTTGCCGGAGTAGGGGTTGTTGGTCTGGTTATTGCGCTGGCTGCTCAAGATACGCTGAGTAATTTCTTTTCAGGAATTTTACTTCTTTTAGATCAAGGCTTCAAGACTGGAGATATGATTAAATTTGAGGATACTTATTGTATTATTAGAGAGGTCGGTTTACGTTCGACTAAAATTTATGATATTATTAATCATGTAATAATAATAATACCAAATAATGCTCTTGCAAATCAGAATATTCGAAACCTTACTAAACCAGACAGATACTATAGGCTGAGAATAAGAGTGGGTGTTTCTTATAGTTCAAATCCCGATAGGGTCGAAAAGGCACTGTTAGAAGTGGCTAAGCAAAACAAGGACATAGAACAAGATGATCCCACTAGACTTCCTTTGGTTCGTTTTCAAGAATTTGCAGATTCAACATTAAATTTTGCATTAGTTATTTGGATAAAGAATGTGATTAAAATAAGACAAATAAATTCAGATTTACATCATCAAGTATTTGAAAAGTTAGCCCAAGAACAAATAACAATAGCTTTCCCACAAAGTGATGTACATCTTTATGATGCTTCTAAACAAGCTCTCAAAAAAGTTGTAGAAGAGGTTATTGAAGGACCTGAAAAGAAAATAGATTCACTCGAAGGTCAAAAAACTGTGATTAAATCAGCTAAGCCAAAATCCAAACCCAAGAAAGAAGTAAAGTCTCAAGCTAAACCTAAGAAAGAGTTAAAGAAGTCGCAAAATTAGTCTTTATCCAATCTAAAAAAACAGTAACAAGAAAATTAATTGAAGACACAAAGACCAGGCGTGACTCTGAAGATTGATAAGCTTACTATTCAGTATACCAGATAGGTGGGATAAACAAATCTTCTGAACTTCTATCAATTATGGGTAGTGTTAGTACACTATTTTGGTTAGTTCCAATAGTTACATACCCGCTACTTATTGGGGATGGAATATAGTCATCATTTGTTTGACTTACTACTAATTCTAAAGCATTACCTGCAGGAACAACCACATCCATGGCAAACAATTGCATTTTAGCATTAACAGTTCCAGTGACTGTGCATGGTTGCCCACATTCTCTACCGCCTTCATGATATCTAAGATCCATTACGCCATGTCCAAGGTGTATTCCTCCTACAATAGATAGTTCAACGTAAAGATGACCTGAAGTTTGACCTGGTGGAATACTAACTTCTACATGGAAAGTAGGCATTCCTGAGATGCGTGTTTCATTTTCAAATGTTTCGGTTTCAAGCGTCATTATTCCTGTTGGGCCTATTAATCCGGTTCCTGAAGTAACAGTAAGACCTTCTCCAATGGTTAATTGTAAAAATTCACGGTCATTAGAAGGCCATGTTTCTTCAACTCTCCACCCTCCTAAATTATCTTGCATCTCTACATGTAGTGCAGGTTCTAGATTTCCGTTATATAGATAATAATTAAACCATTCTAACAAATCTTGAGCCCAGTCATACCTTACAGAATGGGGATACGCTTCAGCCCCTCTTCCAGCTGACATTCCATTTTGATCACCGGGCCTGTCAGGATAGTGATGCCCCCATTGACCAAATAATCCTTTAATTTCGAACCCAGCAGTTTGTAGCTCTTTGTAAGCAGGAAATGCCATGTGCGGATCCACATTCCAATCTTGCATTCCGTGTATAAAATATATTGAACCATTATAATTCTGCATGGCCCTTTCTAGAAAGTGTCTATCAGTCCAATAAGTATTACCTGCATAATTCACCTCATCTCCAGCTAAGTATGCGCCAGGTCCATTGGCATAGCCTTCTGCATATCCCTTACAAGCAGTTTGCCAGTCTTCACCATCTCCATCCCATCCAAATGAACCATAAACACCATTATGCA
>TARA_B110000438_G_scaffold244209_1_pt1 | contig 10742 bp, 9 predicted proteins | sample TARA_B110000438 | Tara Oceans TARA_B110000438 (sample SAMEA4398413) | marine metagenome | biome: Polar Biome; feature: [MES] marine water layer (ENVO:01000295) within the mesopelagic zone...; material: water (ENVO:00002006), including particulate matter (ENVO:01000060) such as......
TTGATTAATTGATTAATTATCAATGAATTTCGTAAATTATATATATAATTCATAAAAATATTAAGAATTATTCAATTTTATCTGTTTTTTTTCAATAAAAGCTTTTCTTATTAACAATATTTTAACATATTTGTTATATAAATCAAAAATCTAATTATGAAAAAATTTAAATTATTCATTACTCTATCGCTTATGATAGTGTCGTATATTGGATTCGCACAAAATGCAATATCAGGAGTTGTTTCTGATTCGGAAGGGATTCCTCTTCCTGGTGCAACAGTTGTTGTTGAAGGTACATCAAATGGTGTAACTTCTGACTTTGATGGTAAATATACTATCATGGCAAACGCTGGTGACACTCTAGTATTTAGTTATGTGGGATACAATAATCAATCAGTTGTAGTAGGTACTTCAGCAACAATTAATGTCTTATTGGCTTCTGCCAATACATTGAATGAAGTTGTTGTAACAGGTATTACAACTCAAGAAAGACAACGTTTAGCCAGTAACATTGTAACAATTGGTGGAGATAAAATTGAAGGTGTTGCACTTTCATCTCCAGACCAAGCGCTACAAGGAAGAGTTGCGGGTTTAAGGGTTAATACGGTTTCTGGATCTCCTGGAACACCTGTGCAAATTAGAATTAGAGGAGAAGGATCTATTGCAGGTTCAAATGCTCCACTTTTTGTAATTGATGGTGTACCTATGATCAACAGCAATCAAGGGCAAATGTTAATGGGCCTTGGACCGTTATCTATGATTAATTCAGCTGATATTGAGTCAATGACTGTTCTTAAAGATGGTTCTGCTACTGCTCCTTATGGTGCTAGAGGATCAAATGGAGTAATTGTTATTACTACCAAAAGAGGTCAGGCTGGTGATGTTAAATTTAATTTCAGTTCTCAGTACGGTTTTCAAAACTATGCTAGAGGTGTCCGTAAAAACATTACTGGAGTTCAACGTCTTGAGTTAGGTGCTGAAACATTAATGAATACATACGGTTACACTAAAACCCAAGCTACTGACTACGTTTTAGCTAATTTCTTTAATTATTCTGAATGGGACAGAAGAGGTCGTGTTGATTCTGACTGGGATGCTTTAACTAGAGTTGAAGATGCTCCATATCAAAATTATGATATTTCTGCTTCTGGTGGTAATGCTACTGAAAACTTTAGAATTTCTTTAGGTTACAAACAGCAACAAGGAACTACAATAGGTGTAAATTTTGAGTCTTTAAACGCTTCATTAAACTTCAGAAAAAATGTTGGTAAATTGGAAATTATTACTAATAATAGATTTACAGATGTTAATCAACAAGGAAGATATGAAGGTGCTGCATATTATGGTGCTCCACAGATGGCGCGTATTTTTAATTCGCCTGTAAACTTGGCTTACAACGAAGATGGTACTTATAATACTAATCTTGTTGCTGCTCACAACTCATTATTTATTGCTGAGTTTAACCTTGAAGATACACAAACTAACAGATGGATTTCTAACAACTCTCTTAATTACAGATTAAATGACGAATTTAAATTATCTACCAGATATGCTGTAGATTACATTACTGCAAATGGTCACAGGTTTTGGGATAAAAGAGAAGGAGATGGAGAAGGATACAATGGTTATGCTTATCAATCTAGTGAAAGATCGTTTCAATGGTCAACTCAAACTTCTTTAACATACAATAAAGAAATTAATAATACACATTTCATTCAAGCTGTAGGTAGATTTGCTTACAACAAAACGAAAAACAACTTTATAAATGCTAAGGGTGAAGATGTTGCTGCTTTAGGACTTACATTTGTAAATAGTTTTGGTTCTTCACAGACAGCTAGTGGATCATTTAGTGATGCAAAATCTATGTCATATTTAGCTCTTTTAAATTATTCATTTAAAGACAAGTATATCTTAGATTTATCTTTCACAAAAGAAGGATCATCATTGTTTGCAACAGACTTCAGATGGGGAGATTTCTTCTCTGTAGCTTCTGCTTGGAACATTGCTAAAGAGAACTTTTTAGCTGATAGTGAAATAATAAGTAACTTAAAATTTAGAGTTTCATATGGAGAAACTGGTAGTAATGGTGTTGGTAGAAACCAATTCCAGTCACTATTTGGATATTCAGGAAGTTATAACGATGGAGGTACTGTTTACCCAACTGCATTTGGTAATGCAATAATTTCTTGGGAAAAACAAGTTATTAAAGATGTTGGTATTGATTTTGGATTCTTAAATGAAAGAATTTCTGGAGCTATAGGTTACTTCGAAAGAAATACAAACGATTTATTACAAGGGGTTCCTCTATCAGGTACAACTGGTCACGGAAGTCAAACTAGAAACATTGGTGCTGTAATGAATAAAGGTGTAGAAATAGAGTTAGATGCGGATGTTCTTAAATTAGGAGACTTTACTTGGAACCTATACGGTAACTATGCTACTTTAGATAATGAAGTAACTAGATTGGCAACAGATGCTGCTGGAAACGACATCAATTTAGATGGTGGTATCCAGAGAACTAGAGTTGGTGAATCTATTGGTAACTGGTACATGAGACATTACTATCCAACAGTTAATCCAGATAATGGAAAAGCTAGATATTATACTAGTGCTGAGGATCCAACATTGACAGAATCTTACGCAGCTGCTTCACAGCAATTAGCTGGGGAAAGAATTCCTACATACTCGGGTGGATTAGGTACAAGAGTAACTTTTAGAGGTTTCTATGCAGATGCTAACTTCTACTTTGCAGGAGGTAATAAAGTATATGAATACTATGCAAATTATACTCAAGCAAGTGGTCTTTACTCAACTCTATACTACAACGCAAATGAAATTTTAATGGACAGATGGCAAAAGCCAGGAGATATTACCAGAGTTCCAAAAATGGAATATTCTTATAGTTCTACTGTTGTAGGAGCTTCTACTTCAACAAGATTCTTGTACGATGCAGATTTTGTTAGACTTAGAGATGTAGCTATTGGTTACAACGTTCCATCAAAATGGACAGAAAAAGCTGGTCTTGATGGAGTTAATATAGCTCTTAGAGGAGTTAACTTATGGACATGGGTTAAAGATGACAATCTTAAAATGGACCCTGAAATGAGAAATAGCGGAACATGGACAATCTATGCTCCTCCATTGAAATCTATTTCACTTGGAATTAATCTTAAATTTTAAAAACAATGAAAAAATTATTCAAACTATCAATAATATTGTTGTCATTAACATTCGTTGTTTCTTGTACAACAGACGATCTTGATCCTGTATTAACTCAGGATAAAGATTTGGCGAGTGGAATAAAAAACCTCGCAGATTTGAAATCTGTATTAAATAGTGCCTACGATAGATTATCTATTTCTGGTTACTACGGAAGAGATGTTCTTATATGGGGAGATATTTGGTCAGATAATGCTTATGCGAACGGAAACTCCGGAAGATCATTTTGGAATAACATGGAGTATCTTCCAGAAAGTGGACCAAGTTGGGCAGGTATTTATAATGTTGCAGCTATATGTAACATTGTAATTGGTGCTGATCATGCAAATTTAGAAGGTAATCAAGCTGAAATCACTCACGTGGTTGGTCAAGCGCACGCTTTAAGAGCACTAGTGCACTATGATGCGCTAAGACATTTCGGTCAACACTTTGTAAATGGTGGTGGACCTAGCTCTTTAGGAGTTCCTTATGTAAAAACATATAAGGTTCCTGAAAACTTAGCTCCTCCAAGAGATACAGTCGCTCAAAACTATGCTGACTTACAAGCTGATTTAACAACAGCTATTGGAAATATGAGCCCTGCTTTTGAAACTGGTGGAGATAAAACTAGTTACATGACACAAGCTGGAGCTTATGCTATATGGGCTAGAGTTGCACTTTACGGTGGAGCTGTAGTACCAGCTCTATACAATGCTGCTGGATCAGCTGCTAAATGGGTTATTGACAACTCAGGAGCAGCTCCTGTTTCTGCATCGTCTTACGTTTCTCATTGGTCGACTGATAATGCATCTAATTCATTATTTGAATTAGCATTTTCCTCTACAGATACAAGAGGAATTAACGGAATGATGTATATATTAAGAGGACAAGCATATGGAGATGTTAGAATTTTAACAAGTGCTACAAATGATGCAACTACTGCTCCAGATTTGTATGATGTTTATGATGCAACTGATATTAGATTTAGTGCTGCAATGATCGGACCTGAAAGAGGATTTCCAACAATGCTTGGAAAATTTCCAACAAATGGTGGTTACGATAATGTAGGTATTATTAGAGTAGAGGAAATGCATTTAATATATGCTGAAGCAATGTTAAGAGCTGGAGATGCTGCTACTGCTAAAACATATTTAAATAATATCCCTGCAATAAGAGGACTAGGAGCTGATTATTATGCTTCTGCTACTCTAGCAAATATTATGTTAGAAAGAAGAAAAGAATTCGCATTTGAAGGTCTAAGATACGATGACTTCCAAAGAATGGGTATGGATCTTCCTCTAGTAGATGTGATTAAGCAACGTAATGATGACAAAACTGGGACTCCTCCTGCATTTGGAAGTCACAGAAGAGCTCTTCCAATTACTATGGGTGAAATGAATGCTAACCCTAATATGGTACAAAATTACGGATACTAATATCTTAATCTAACCAAGATATTCAAAAAAAACCCGCCTTAAACAGCGGGTTTTTTTTATTTAATATGAATATAAGTACGATAACGATTATATGGATAATAATAGGTTTAATTCTATTTCCTGTTATTCTTAAATACAAAGCACCCTACGGAAGACATTCTACAAAAAAATGGGGTAAAACAATTAGCAATAAAACAGGGTGGATAATAATGGAATTACCAGCATTATTAATATGTCCTATATTCTACCTAGTAAATACAACAAATCTATTTACTTTAAATAGTGTTTTTATATTACTTTGGATTACACATTATTTTAATAGAACGGTTTTATACCCTTTAAAGATTAAAACAAAAGGAAAAAAAATGCCTCTAGCAATTGCATTATCAGCAATATTTTTTAATATTATTAATGGTTTTATAAACGGATATTTTCTTTCTTTAACTAGTTATGAGAACATTAATTTGATTCTTTTTTCATTTGGAATATTATTTTTCATTTCTGGATTAATAATTAATATAAAATCAGATAATTTATTAATTAGCTTGAGGACAAAAAATGAAACTAATAAATATGTCATTCCAAAAGGGGGACTATTTGAATATGTATCTTGTCCAAACTTCTTTGGAGAGCTAATAGAATGGTTTGGATTTGCTTTAATGACTATGAATATTGGTAGTTTATCTTTTTTTATATGGACTTTTATTAACTTAGTTCCAAGAGCTTTATCTCATCATAAATGGTATCACCATAAATTCAGTGATTATCCTAAAGAAAGAAAAGCCATAATACCTAAAATTATATAAGAAATGGATGTAAATAAAAAAATTGAAGAAATAGATAAACAATGGATTCTTTCCGAAAATAAAATTATTAGATCATTTGTATTTAAAAATTTTGTGGTCACATTTGATTTTATGAATCAGATAGCAAAATTAGCTGAAACCATTCACCACCACCCTACTTGGACCAATACCTACAATAAATTAGAAATATCTCTTTGGACCCACGATACTGGTGGATTAAGCGATTTAGATTTTAAAATGGCTAAAAAAATAGATTTACTCTTTAAAGAATTTAATAAATCTTAGGAGAATAAATTAATATTGCTGTAACTATAGCAAAAATAACAGAGAAAAAAACTGCACCAGCTGAAATATCTTTAATAAGTCCAATTTTTTTGTTGTAATCAGGATGAATAAAATCAGCCACTTTTTCTATAGCTGTATTTAAAGACTCAGTTGAAAGGACTAAAGAAATTGCTAATACTTGAAATAACCAGTCTGTTTTGGAAATTCCAAAATAAAAACCAGCGATAACAAAGCATATGGATATAAATAGTTGTGCTTGAATAGAGTGTTCATTTTTGATAAGAAAAAAAGCCCCTTTTATTGAAAAAAAGATTGCTTTTGTTCGGTCTTTTATAAAATTTAACATTTCAAAATATAATTACTAATATATGATTATTTTTATATTGAAAATTTAACTTTTAATGATCATTTATTGGTATGATTATTGATTAAGTATAATTATGAAAATCAACTACTTAAGTCTTATAATAATTCTATTTAGCTTCACCTCTATTTTATCTCAAATTAACCCTAAAAATATAGAAATAGTTAGAGATCAATATGGTGTTCCTCACATTTATGGTAAAACAGATGCAGAAGTTGCTTATGGACTAGCCTGGGCTCACTCTGAAGATGATTTCAAAACTATTCAAGAGGGCTACCTGGCTGGAAATGGATTATTAAGTAAACATATTGGTATAAATGGTGCTGGTGCAGATTTTATAACTCAGGTAATTGAATCTGAAGAAACAGTAAATAAATTATTTCACACTCTAAGTCCTGAGTTTGTTAAGCTTTTAGAGGGTTACTCCGCTGGAATAAATAAATATGCCCAAACATATCCCGATAAAGTTTTAGTAAAAAAACTATTTCCTATTACACCTAAGAAAATGGCCAGGTATTCATTTTTACAGCTCTTCATAGCAAATGGTGCAGATAGACTTATAGGTAGTGTATATCAAGATAATATTAGTTCAGATTTCATTTATGAAAATGAAATGAACGGATCCAATGCGATCGCGTTAAATTCCATTAAAACTGGTGTAAAAGAAACTTTTTTAGCAATTAATCCCCATCAACCCTTTAATGGACCCACCTCATGGTATGAAGCCCATTTAATTAGTGAAGAAGGGACAAATATAATTGGTGCAACTTTTGCTGGTGCTCCTTGTATTTTAATTGGTGTCAACAAATATTTGGCATGGACACATACAGTGAATTATCCTGATAAAGCCGATCTTTTTAAATTACAAATGCACCCAAAGAAAAAAAGCATTTATTTAGTTGATGATCAAGAATATAAATTAGAGACTAAAAGAGCTAAAGCGTACATTAAAATACTGGGTATTCCAATCAAGATTAGTCGTAAATTTTACAAGAGTATCTACGGACCTACATTGAAAAACAAAAGTGGATTCTACTCTGTTCGAACCCCTTCTCTATACAATATAAAGTCTCTGGAACAGTGGTGGAAAATGAATAAAGCAAAATCATTTTCAGAGTTTTATAAGATAATTAAATCTAGGAATTTACCAGGTTACAACATTGGATATGCAGATAAAAATGATACCATTTTTTATATTTCAAATGGGATTATACCTAAAAGAGATGAGAGGTACAATTGGAGAGGAGTTGTCCCCGGAAATACAAAAAAAACACTTTGGACAAAATATTATAATGTGGAAGATCTTCCTCAAGTAATAAACCCTAAATCTGGATTTGTTTATAATGCCAATCATTCTCCCTTTAAATCAACAAGCGAAAATGAAAATCCAAAAGCTGAAAACTTTTCAACTACAATGGGCTATGAACTTTATGATAATAATAGAAGTACTAGACTTTTACAGTTAATTGAATCTCACCAAACAATCGACTTCGATACATTTAAAAAAATTAAAAACGACAGGACTTTTCCAACTCCGATGAATTATAATTATATAAACATTAATAACGTTTTTGAAATGCTACCTGAAGATTATCCAGAAATCTCCGAACTGATAGAATCTATTCAATCTTGGGATAAAACAGCTAACGCTGACTCATACGGAGCGGGAACTTATGCCATGTTTTATTACCAGGCAAATAAATATTATAAATCTTACATTAATAAAAAATATTCAAAAGAATTAATTGCTGATATTTTATTAGAGGTTAAATCTAAAATGCTAAATCATTTTAAAACTACCAAGATAAAATTAGGTGATTATCAAAAGTTAGTAAGAGGAAATAAAGAAATTCCAATATTTGGTCTTCCAGATGTAATAACTGCAATGAGAGGAGTTAAACATAAAGATGGAATGATCAAAATAAGTCATGGGGAATCATACATTGGACTAGTTCGCTTTACAGAAAATGGTCCACAATACGAATCCGTTTCCCCTTTTGGAACTAGCGACGATCCTGATTCCCCCCATTATGGTGATCAAATGGAACTGCTTTCAGAATTCAAAACAAAAAAAATGACTTTTGATAAAAAAAAGATTTACGCAACTTCTCAAAAAATTTATCACCCCAAATAATTTATTTAATTTAGTTGAAATTTTAAATATAGGTTATGAAAATTAAATATTTACTAATTATAGCTTTGTTTGTCTTGACCACCAACTGTCATAAAAGTGAAAAACAAGTTAAGGGTCAAGATTCAAATTTAAATTCTCAAATTATTGAGGGAGAAATAGTACATATGGTTTATTTCTGGCTAAAAAATCCAGAAAATCTTGAGGAGAGGACTAGCTTTGAGAAATCTATCAAACGATTAATTAAAACAAATAAGCTTGCGGTTAAAAAACACCTTGGAAAATCTAAAAAAATTAAAAATAATTTCGAAGAGAAAAGGGGGATGGAAATTGATAATTCTTTTGATTATTCTTTGATCCTTACATTCCCAAATAAAGAAGCACATAGATACTATCAAGACGATCCTACTCATTTAATTTTTGGAGACAACACAATAAAGCTTTTGAAAAAAGTTCAAATATATGATTCTCTTACAGAGTCTATTTAAGCTGTTTTAACACATCTTTATATATTTTTTCATACAATGGCACTATTTTGTTAATATCGAATGACTCTGCCTTGTTAAATGCCATTATTTTCATTTCCTCTAACAAACTAGGGTTTTCTAGTATGGATATAGCATAGTTAGACATCGATTCAATGTCATTTGCATTAGTTAAGTAACCTGTTTTTCCGTGACTATTAATTTCCGGTAATCCTCCAGCATTTGAAGAAATAATAGCTACATTACTTGCCATAGCTTCTAAAGCAGCCAAACCAAAACTTTCTGTAACTGAGGGAAGTAAAAACAAATCTGAATGACAAAGTTTTTTCTCAACTTGATTAGAATTACCTAAAAATTCTACTTTTTCTTCAATTAATAATTTCTTACATAGCTGCTCTGCCATTTGTTTCTCTGGCCCCTCTCCTATCATTAAAAGTTTTGAAGGAATTTTCTTTTGAATATTATAAAAGACCATTATTACATTTTTAATATTCTTAACTGGTCGAAAGTTACTTACATGGGTTATGATAAACTCTTTTTCAATCTTTGAGTTTTCTTCAACACATTTTTGTTGTTGAATTTTATATTTAGAAATATCAATAAAATTTGGAACTACTTCAATTTCTTTTGTAATGTCAAATTGATCTAAGGTGTCTTCCTTTAAACTTTGAGAGACACAGGTAACTACATCTGACTTATTTATACTAAAATTAACAGCAGTTTTGTAGAAAGGATGATTTCCAACTAAAGTTATATCAGTTCCGTGTAAAGTAGTTACTATAGGAACATTAAATCCTTGATCCTTTAACATTTTCTTAGCCATATATGCTGCGTAAGCATGTGGAATAGCATAGTGAACATGCATAAGGTCAATAGAATTGGCTTTTATAACTTCCACTAGTTTGGTTGATAAGGCTAATTCATATGGTTGAAAATTAAAAAGTGGGTAATCAGGAACATTGACTTTATGGAAAAATAAATTATTATTTAAATTCCTTAACCTTACTGGTTTTTTATAAGCAATAAAATGTACTTCATGTCCATGTTCTTGTAAAGAAATACCTAATTCTGTAGCCAGTACTCCACTTCCTCCAAATGTTGGGTAACAAACTATTGCAATTTTCATTTATTTAATTTATTCGAATGATTCATATATAATTCTTTGTATTTCTGTTCTAATATTATATTTTGATAATAATTTATTATCCATAGTTGGATAGGTTCTGTTTGATAAGAAAACATATACAATATTATTTTCTGGATCAGCCCAAGCGTACGTACCTGTAAAACCTGAATGTCCAAAACTAGACATTGGAACGCATCCACAAGTAGGCATACTACTATCAAGTTGAGGTTTGTCAAAGCCTATCCCTCTTCTATTATTATTTTTACAAAAATAGCAAGTATTAAAATATTCTATAGTAGAATTGTTAAAAAATCTTTTTCCTCCATAATGACCACCCTGGACAAACATTTGCATTATTTTGGCTACATCGTTTGAGTTTGAAAACAATCCAGCATGTCCACCTATTCCGCCTTGCATAGCTGCCCCCATATCGTGTACAAATCCATGTAGAACGGAGTTTCTAAAATAATTATCAATTTCAGAGGGAACTATCTTATTTAAATCAAAAAATTTTGTGGGATTATAAGTAGTGTTATTGGCGCCTAGTTCAAATAGAATTTTTTTTTTAATTGAATATCTAAATCACTATTATTAGTATTTTCTAAAAATGATTTCATAAAATAATAGGGCAAATCGCTATAAACATAAGATTTACCATCGAGCAAATCACTATTAATGATATCTAAATTTATAGAATCTAAAAAACTTTCTTTTAAAAATAAGTCTTCTGTTACTTGAATTGTAAATAGTCCATTTTTTGACTTTTTATACAATAAGGATATTGGTTTTTTTGTAACACTATCTAAAGTTTTTTTATAAAATGGAATCCAAGGGAATAAACCTGACTGATGAGAAAACATTTCTTTTATGTTTAAATCAGATTTTTCTTTTAATTTTTTATCAGGAAATAA
>TARA_B110000438_G_scaffold263462_1_pt1 | contig 10733 bp, 10 predicted proteins | sample TARA_B110000438 | Tara Oceans TARA_B110000438 (sample SAMEA4398413) | marine metagenome | biome: Polar Biome; feature: [MES] marine water layer (ENVO:01000295) within the mesopelagic zone...; material: water (ENVO:00002006), including particulate matter (ENVO:01000060) such...
CGCGTAAATTTAATTTTCTATATGATAAAAAACTAAGCGGTATTGAAAAAAAATAAGCCATTATCAGCATGGCCAACGCGATCCAGGTTTCAGTCAATACACACGCAATAAATAATCCCGCGATAACGAAAAGAGGGATGACTAGTTTCCTTGGAAGCTTGCTTCCCTTGAAAGAAAAAGTTGGAATACTACTTACCATCATTAATCCAATAAAAACTAACCACCCTGAAATCAAGTAAGGTTGTTTTATAGCATCTAAATCCAATTCAAAACTCACTATCACAGGCAAGCAAGCAAGTCCAGCCGCAGCAGGAGCAGGAACACCTGAGAAAAATCTGGCCGAAAACGATGGTGGATTAGGGTCTTCAAGTTGGGTGTTAAACCTGGCCAGGCGCAGAGCCATACAGGTTGAAAAGAAAAGAACACTTGCCCAACCAATCCCTTGGATACTTTGTGTAGTCCAAAAAAATAATATCAGAGCTGGTGCTACCCCAAAGCTTATAAAGTCCGATAGCGAATCTAGTTCTGCACCAAACTTACTCTGCCCCTTTAATAATCTCGCCATTCGCCCGTCAAGGGTATCTAAGATAGCCGCTAAAGCAATAGCTCCGATAGCAAACTCCCATCTCTCCTGCAGTGCAAACCTTATACCTGTAAGCCCAGAGCATAGGGCCATCACCGTAATTAAATTAGGGATTATGATGCTAATCGGCATCATTTTAATACGACTTCGTCGAGGTATTTTATCCATCAAATTACCCATTCTAGTAAGCCGTTAACGAACTTCGCCAGATCTAGCCGGTTCATCTGATTTCAAGTCGGCAATTATCGTCTCGCCCGAAATACACTTTTGACCAATAACAACTTGTGATACTGCGCTCGGAGGAAGATAGACATCGACACGACTTCCAAACCTAATCAATCCAAATCGCTCACCAGCAAGAACTGTTTGGTCATCTTCCAGATAACAAATAATTCGTCGGGCTACTAATCCAGCAATCTGGACAGCACCTACAAACGCTCCAGAGTCCAGATCAATTCGGATCATTTGCCTTTCATTTTCCTCACTAGCTTTATCAAACGAGGCATTGAGAAATTGACCTGGAACATAAACCAGTCGTCCAATTCGACCATCGCATGGGATCCGATTAACGTGGCAATCAAATACATTCATAAATACACTAACTCGAACTACTGGCTCTGTTCCCATATCTAACTCTTTGGGGGGAGCAACCTCAGCTATCATTTGGACGATGCCATCGGCAGGTGAGATTAGCAAACCTTCGCGTTCCGGCGTTACTCGGTCTGGGTTTCGAAAAAAATAAATACACCAGAGGGTTAGAACCAACCCTACCCAACCCAAAGGGGCATAAACAAAATATAGAACCAACGACACAAGACTAAAAATTGCGATAAACGGCCATCCCTCACGCGCAATTGGGACAACTACATTATTAAGTAGAGAATCTTTTGTCATTTAATTTATTACTCAACTTTCAATAGTTTAGGCAGTTTAAAAATTTGTCCTGGATAAATTAAGTTAGGATCACCAATTTGATTTGCATTTGCCTCATAGATCTCAGTGTATCGAAATCCGCTACCGTAAACCCTTGCGGCTATCCGCCAGAGACTATTTCCAGGTTGGATAACCACGCTATTTTTTTCTTTCTTAGCATCAATAACGGGCACTCTTACAAAAGGCAACTTTATCCTATCCAGGACTGTTCCTGACGAACTCACTTGGTCTACTCGTATTATATATTTTCCAGGTTTTAAGTTATCTTTAAGTTTTAGATCCCAAGCACCATTACTATCTGCCGTTACTACTCCTACCAGTAAATTATCAATATATACCTGCAAAATTGCATTTTCCTGAGAAAATCCACTAAAGATAACCATTCCGCTATCATTGTAGTCGACCATCTTTAATATAAGAGCTGGCTTCTCAATTTTGCTTTCCTTATTATTAGTTACTCTTCCTATTTTAATATCACTTACAATTTCTAGCTTGTTAGTAACAGGCATCTGAATCAAACGTGATGCAATATTTTTTGCCTCATTTCTTGGAACAACCATAGCCAAAGGTGTGTTATCAACCTTACCCTCCAAGCCTGCGATATTTTTTCCTACCGCCGGAATAACTAAAACAACGGCATTTTCTGATTCTATAACTTTTGTTGGATTGGTTATATCTCTTAGTATTAAAATTCGACTTCCAGGCGCCAACCGCGTTTTTGGGATAAACACCCATTCACCTCTATCGTCCGCCTCCACTATACCTATAGATACATCTCCATCTAATATCTCTATGGTTGCGCCATTTGCACCCTTTCCCGCAATTACCATATTACCTTCAGGATCTACTCGAACTAAATCAAACGATGGCTTCCCAATACCTTGTTCAACAATCACTGTCCCATTGATAGTTGTCTTTCCGTTCTTTGGTTTCTGGTCTATAATTTTATTTATTTCTTTGGGTGGTGGCATCAGTTGTTTTTCTTGTTTCAACAATAATGCTTCAGGCGTTTGCTGTTCTATCGGATCTTTATCGTTACTGTAATTAAGTACAAACGCTATAATCACAACAATGGCGCCGATGACACCAATAGCTATGGGGCGAGAAATCATACAAAAATGCTCCTAAAGCTTTTTTCGATTTTAAGCTTGAAGTGACAACTAAGCAATGGCACTAAATATCACAGAAAATGAATTAACCAAAAGCTAATAAAAATTGAATGAGAAATAAATGAAAAACAAGCTATCAGTCTGTGTCTTTTGTGGATCATCTAGTGGTTTAAATTCTGATTATGCTAAAGCGGCTAAGGAATTGGGGGCTCATCTAGCACGCGAACAGATCAATGTAATTTACGGGGGCGGAAGCACGGGATTAATGGGACAGCTTGCTGACGCCACATTAGACGGAGGAGGCAATGTCATTGGTATCATACCTGAGTTTCTGCAAGCCGCTGAGGTCGGTCATTCTAAGCTAACAGAACTGATCGTCACAAAAGATATGCATGAGCGAAAAAGATTGATGTATGATAAGGCCGATTTGTTTATTTCGTTACCTGGTGGGACAGGAACCTTTGATGAAACAATCGAAACAATGACCTGGTCCCAACTTAGTGTTTTTAAGAAACAAATCATTTTAGTAAATATCGCCGATTATTGGCGCCCGTTTTTAACATTAATATCTCATGGTATAAAGGAAGGGTTCATTCATAAAAAAAATAAAAGTTTGCTTACTGTCGTTGAAACACCAGCCCAAGTTTTAGATATAATAAAACAATATTAACCAGTAAACTAACTAGAGAGCCCCTTGATTGCTAAAATCAAATAAATTTTATAAAAAAGAGACGTATTTTATTTTTTAAACAACATAAGAATGATTGTAGAGAATATTTAAATAAATAATGCTGTAACTAGGTTTACAGAAAACACATGACACAGCATAAGAACAGATAACGGTTACTGTTTTGAATATCTGTATCTTTTGATTAAGTTATGATTACTTTGAACCACACATTTTAATAAAGAGGCGTGAATGATCGATCTAATGTCAATTGCACAAACCGAAGCTAAGGGGGGCGATCTATTTGGTGCGCTTCAAGCACTTTATCAACCAACGGATGTCAGACCCGATGGGCATCCAGATGCTGTTGTTTGGAAAGGTGGTAACTTTGATGGAAATATTAAGCCAGTAGCACACTCGTTAACCGATGCCTATGCTCTCATAGGCACAATAGCGGCAGCAGACGTTTTAGGCTTGCCGTTTTATGCAGTACCAATGTGGTCACAATATCGTCATGACACTCAACTCGACTGCTTAAGCTGGTTTGGAAACATGCCTTGTACTTCGATTAAATGGTCAACAGCGGGCGATGCTTATGTAAATGATGGCCAGGGCGGCCGGGTGGTAGTAATGGGTAAATCGGGGAATGCGCCATTACGCACACAAGCTGGAGTGTATTGCAATGTGAGACCATATGGTCCTATTACCGCTGTTCGCTGTATGCCATGTTTGCCATATTCTCAAAACAAGTCAAAATTTAGTGTGGATCCTGAAACCGGACTTATCCACTCTGAAATGAACTCTCCTGGAATTCAAATGGCTTACGCCAATCGGCTATTTCTCAAAATGGTTAACGACACCGGGAAGATAGGTCGTGTAGCTATGAAACCAACTCAGGCCATGGAAGATGGAATCAATGCAGGCCTGCATGCCTGGTTACTGGAAGGAACAAAATTCAAGGTAGGCCGAAAATATGCTGTAGATCCATTTGAAGAACATAGAGAAAATATTGAAAAAATTATTGCACTGTTACCTTCGGACTTCAAAGATGGAATGGAAAACTGGGGGGGGCAAATTGAGCAACATATAGCAGATACTAATTATGGACTACTACTGTGGGATCTCATTGAACAACGTGACTGTATCGTGCTAGCAACAGATCTCGATGGTGATAGATTAACAGACTTAATGGCAGATGTATCTGATCCACTGCGTGACTTTGGGAAAAAGATAGCGAAACACCTTGGACATGACGTAGATATGTCCAAAATATGGTCAGATATGGGGTACACGACTGGAAATGGCCGTGATATGACGTCCGTGATGCATCGCACGAGCGGTCCAGCTATTCACGAACAAACTCTCGGCTCTGCAGATGCAATGTTACTTCGTTTGTTAGATGGGGATGAATCTATGGGAGGCACAAAACAACCCTACGACCCCAGAATTCATTTCGTCCTAATCCGGGATGCTTATCTTGATGCTAATCAGGGTAATAAGGAAATACGAACCTGGTTGGATGATGTACTTAACAAATTTGATTCTATATATGGGCAACCCAGACCAGGCTTTATTGAGGGTTACAAAGCTCTGAAGCAAACAATAACTCCATGGGGCTCATAATAGAAAAATATTTAAAACAAGATTGATATATTCCAAACAGTCAATAGAAATTGATTGTTTGGAATAGCAGGTTTAATATTGTTCCAATATTGTCTATTTTCTATGCGCACGCACAAAAATTGTGGTTTTTTGAATCAGAACCTCACTTAGCCCTTATAGGAAATTTGGAATGGCTGATCCCAAAATAGCTTTCTTAGCGTCGTCTACAAAACAAGCGGTAGCTGCAAAAAAAGCGTTAGAAAAATTGTATGACAGTGTAAATATAGAGAATGCTGATATAGTCATCGTACTCGGCGGCGATGGAATGATGTTAGATGCATTGCGCAGTCATATTGATAAGCCTGTAAAAGTATTTGGGATGAACAGAGGCACAATAGGCTTTTTGATGAATGAGTTCTCGAAAGAAAATTTAATTGAGCGGCTAAACTCAGCTACGTTAGTTACGTTGCACCCACTACGAATGCAGGTTGAGAAAAGTGATGGATCCATCGAAGAAGCAATAGCAATTAATGAGGTCTCCTTAATAAGACAAACCTCACAAACAGCAAAAATAAAGATAACCATCGATGACACTATCCGTATGGAAGAATTGTTATGCGACGGAATATTAGTTTCCACTCCAGCAGGTAGTACTGCTTATAACCTGTCCGCACATGGACCCATTGTGCCGTTAGGTGCGGGGATCCTAGCAATGACGCCCATAAGTGCATTTAGACCAAGGCGATGGAGAGGAGCACTGCTGGAACACAATGCGACAATAAAAATCGAAGCGCTAGAGACAAGAAAACGTCCTGTAAGTGCATCAGCTGACTCTACAGAGGTGCGTGATATAAAATCGGTGATCATCACAGAAGATCGAAATATAAAACTAAATATTTTGTATGACCCTGATCATAACCTCGACGAACGTGTATTAAAAGAGCAATTTTCTCCTTGATAATTGTCCATATTCAGCTCTCAATATGTTACCTATAGCTCACTTTAAACTCACTTAAGACCGGATTAAATGGATGAGTGATAAACCAGACGATAGTAAAAAATCTTCACTAGAGAATTTTATACCTCCATCACGCGAAAATGATATTAGCATTGATGATAATGCTTTATTTATGAAAGAGCGATATAAGAAACATCAGAAATACCTTAGGGCGGCTCTAAACACTCAAAAGAAAATAGAAAAAATAAGCCAGGATGAAACATTAATAGAAGCGGCTAAAAGTATAAAGAATGATAACTCTAAATAATAATTAAACCCTCGTTCATTTAATCTCATTACGAGGAATTAATAAGCTTATGCCTGCGATTATAAAAAAACTATTTCACAATTTAGTTTTACCATTTTTCTAACTATTTAAATGGCAAGCAGAAAAGCGTTTGTGTGCAATCTCACGCAAAACAGGAATTTCTTCACGGCACCTAGTGGATGCCTGGGGGCAACGTGGATGAAAATGACATCCAGAAGGGGGATCAATCGGGGATGGGATTTCTCCTTTCACCGGAGCAAACTTCCTTTGGCGGGTTTCTAATCTTGGCACTTCGGCTAACAAAGCTTGTGTGTATGGGTGATTTGGATCAGCAAAAAGTTCTGAAGTTGGTGCTATCTCAATCACACGACCAAGATACATTATAACAACTCTATCGCTTAAATGCTCGACAACTCCTAAATCGTGACTGATAAATAGATATGTAAGGTTGAGCTCCTCCCGTAACCGCATAAAAAGATTGAGAACTTGTGCTTGAATAGAAACATCAAGGGCAGCCACGGACTCGTCACAAACAAGAAAGTCCGGCTGCACAGCCAACGCTCGTGCAATACCTATCCTTTGACGCTGACCCCCAGAAAATTGATGTGGATAACGTCGCGCATAACTTGGATCCAATCCAACTCTAAGCATTATCTCTTCTACGTAATCTGTAATATCTTTACTGTCGACCACTCCGTGAACAACTGGAGCTTCTCCAATAATATCCTGAACACGCATCCTAGGGTTTAGAGAACTCATTGGATCTTGAAATATCATCTGGATTTTAAGCGCTGCGGCTTGAGCATCCTGACCTGTCAAACTATCTACTTCTTTACCTCGAAACAGAATCTTTCCATCACTAGGCTCATGGACACCAGCCACTACTCTACCAAGGGTAGATTTTCCACAACCGGACTCTCCAACTAGACCAACAACCTCTCCATCCTGGATCTCCAAAGAAACTTTATCAACGGCATATACAACTTCTTCGCGGACATCTGCCCCAAAACGTTGCGCAATTCTACCTGCGAGGTCTAGAGATTTGACGAAGCGTTTCGAGATTTCACTGATGGTTACTATCGATTGTTTTTGACTATTTGGATCCATAGAATTAATCCTTCAGTTTTGCACTTACGATTGCGTCTAATGGATTATGACAACGTAGTTGCCTTCCTTTATCCAGCATCGAAATATTTGGTATGATTGCACAATCGTCAGTCACTTGGGGACAACGAGGACCAAAGGAGCAACCTTTAGGTAATTTTAGTAATGACGGTGCCATGCCTGGAATTTGCGCCAATGGAACTCCCCGTTTATTTCTGCTTGGGACAGAACTAATTAAACCATGGGTATAAGGATGCCTTGGGTTATCTAAAACTGAATTGACGCTTCCTTGTTCTACAATCCTACCTGCATACATCACACAAATATCGTCAGCTAATCCTGCTACAACCGATAAATCGTGTGTTATCCAGATTAATGCGGTGCCAGTCTGTGAGCATAATTTTTGAACTTCATATAGGATCTGTCCCTGTATTGTGACATCTAATGCGGTAGTGGGTTCGTCAGCTACTATAAGATCGGGCTTATTTAATAATGCAATGGCAATAGCTACTCGCTGTCTCATTCCGCCAGAAAATTGATGCGGGTAGGCTCGCAAACGTTCATCAGGAGAGGCAATACCTACTTGTCCCAATACATCTCTTGCCCGTTGTCGTGCATCACCTTTTGAAATCTTTTCGTGGGCCTGTATGGCTTCGATCATTTGAGTATCAATACGTAATACAGGATTTAAGGTCATCATTGGATCTTGGAATATCATCGAAATATTCAGCCCGCGTAATTCACGCATCCTACCCATTGATGCCGAAACAAGGTTTTCACCTCGATAAAGTATCTCACCGCTCACTATCCTTCCAGGTTCATCTACTAAGCCCAGTATAGAAAAGCCAGTCACCGTCTTACCAGAACCAGATTCGCCAACCAGCCCTAAAACCTTACCTCTTCCAACCGAAAAGCTTACGCCATCTACAGCTCTAGCAATACCGCCTTTTGTGAAAAAATAGGTCTTAAGATCCTTGACCTCTAGTGTGGGGGGTTCAGAAAGAGACATTAAAATTACCTATTTTTGCAGCCTTGGGTTCAGTACATCGCGTAAACGGTCACCAACAAGATTAATACTCACAATCGTTATCAGTAGAGCAATTCCTGGGTATACACTGATCCAATACTTCCCACTCAAAATATATTCAAACCCATTAGAAATTAGACGGCCAAGGGAGGGTTCAGTTTGAGGCATACCGAGACCAAGAAATGAAAGTGTAGCCTCTAACGATATAGCGTGTGCAATCTGCATTGTTCCAACGACGATCATAGGGGCTAAACAATTTGGAAGTAAATGGCGAAACATTATGCGGTTCTTCGATAACCCCAGGCAAACAGCTGATTCTATATATTCTCGTCTTCGCTCTACTAAAGCTGTTCCCCTAATAGTTCTCGCGTAATAGGCCCATTGAACAACAACTAGCGCTATTATTGTTTTATCGACACCCTTTCCAAGCGTCACAAGCAAAACTAGAGCGACAAGTATCGCTGGAAAACTCAGCTGAATATCTACAATACGCATGAAAATAGTATCAATTGTTCCGCCTGCATAAGCTGAAAGTAAGCCAAAACTGATACCAATCAGCATTGCAATAATACCACTACCAACCCCCACAGCTAAACTGATCCGTAATCCATAGATCATAGCACTGACCATATCCCGTCCCGCTCCATCAGTCCCCAGATATGCTACAGTGCCAGACATCATTGCCTCGCCTGGCTCTAATCTACTATCAAGTATGCTGACTGTGGCAAGATCATAAGGATCAGTTGGGGAGATAAAAGGGGCTAGAACCGCCACTATTGATATCACTAAAATGATAAAAAAACCAAGAACTGCTAATCGTGCCTCACAAAAGTCCGAAAGAAATCTTCTTAAAGGAGTTTGAGCCCCTTCATAACTGTCTTCGCCACTTGTGCCTGTCTCACAAACCTCGCGATTATTTTCGATGGTGGTCATGATTTAATATCCTCCAATCGGACGCGTGGATCCAGAATTGAATAACAAATATCAACCACTAAGTTAATAAACACGAACAAAAATACAATAATCATAAGGTAAGCCACTATAATAGGCCTATCCAATAGCCCAATGGAGTCAATTAAAAGCTTCCCCATTCCAGGCCAGGCAAATACAGTCTCAGTAACAACGGAAAAGGCAACTAAACCTCCAAATTCCAACCCTAGAACAGTCACTACTGGAATAAGTATATTTTTTAACACATGAACTAAGATTATTCTTGATTCTTTGAGACCTTTAGCTCGTGCAAACTTTATATAATCTTGGTGCATCACTTCCCGAGTTCCCGCACGGGCAAGCCTAATTACCATTGATAGTTTAAATAATGCCAAATTAACTGCAGGCATTAATACGTGACTAAAACCATCCCAGCTAAAAACACTTATTGGCATGCCTAAGATAATCTGAACATCCCCACGCCCTGTAGACGGCAGCCAGCCCAATAGCACCGCAAACAATAAAATCATCATTATCCCAACCCAGAAAGTTGGCAAACTGAAGCCCAGAATTGAACCCGTCATAATGCTCTTAGAGGCAAGTGATTCTGGTTTTAGTCCGGCCCAAACCCCTAATGGAATTCCAAAAATTATCGCTATCAAAAGTGCAACCACGGCTAGCTCCATAGTTGCAGGCATCCTATCTAAGATTAATAATAAGGCTGGTTCTTGAAAGACAAAGGAATCACCCAGATCCCCCTTAACTGCTTTAGAAATAAAAATTCCATATTGAACCAAAAACGGTTTATCAAGTCCCATAGACTTAATCATCATTTCTCGTTCTTCTTGGTCTGCGTCGTCACTTACTAGTATTTCAACTGGATCACCAACCAGGAACACTCCAGAGAACACAATAAATGACATTAATATTACAACTAATGCCGATTGCATCAATCTTCTGATAATAAATACGGACATTATTTCCCCGACAGCGTCACGTAATTCGTAATCTTAATAAGAATTTATTTGATAAATTTTGGTATAAAAGGTTGGGGTTGTCATTTAAGACAACCCCTTTTTCATAATTTAACTCACTTGGTAGTCGTGTAATTATGACCAATGGTACGTTCATCGGCCCGCGGATTATACTTTAAACCTTTGCGGGTAGCCCACGTATTAACCTGATAATGAAGCGGTATAATACCTGTATTTTCACCGATAGCTATTTCCGTTGCTTTTGCCAACAACGCGCCTCGCTTAGCATCATCAACTGTTGCTAGTGCCTCGCTTAACACTTTATTAACCCTAGGATCAGAATGACGTCCACGATTAGAAGCCCCCATTCCCTTGGACTTATCGTGAGTTGCCAATAGCGACTTTAATGGTGAAGAAGGTTCACCTGTACCAGAACCCCAGCCGACTAAAACGAAACTGAATTCAGGCAAACCACCCTTAGCTCCCTTTGAAGCACGCTTAAAGAATACATTTTTAGGCATAGTAACAACTTTTGTCGG
>TARA_B110000438_G_scaffold146459_1_pt1 | contig 10691 bp, 10 predicted proteins | sample TARA_B110000438 | Tara Oceans TARA_B110000438 (sample SAMEA4398413) | marine metagenome | biome: Polar Biome; feature: [MES] marine water layer (ENVO:01000295) within the mesopelagic zone...; material: water (ENVO:00002006), including particulate matter (ENVO:01000060) such...
CAAGAGAAACGTCTAATTATCTTAGTCATCTATCATCTGAGATAAGTAATCATCTTGAAGGGTTTGATAATAAAAGAGTGGCTCTTAATCTTTCAAAAATATCAGCATTAGACAAAGATAATTTCAGGGCAAAGACACATATGACCGGAGAAAATGCCTCTCCACTAATTTATACTTGTAGTCTTCATGATTTTATGTTGATAAACAAAGATAAGTATGAGGTTGTGGCCCTATGCGGGAATTCAATGGGTTGGTATATTGCCTTGGCCTTAGGTGGTGCTATTGATTATGATATTGGTTATGACCTAATACAAACCATGGGATCACTAACGCATAATAATGGGGTAGGGGGTCAAATTATTTATCCAATCATTGATGATGAATGGAAAATAGATGCCACAAAAAAAGAATTAGTATTAAAAGAGATAGACAATGCTGGGGCACACATATCTATTTACCTAGGAGGTTATATTGTGATAGGTGGCGAACAAAAATCTTTAGATATTTTATTAAAAAAATTGCCTGATGATGATAAATATCCTTTTCAAATCCCTTTTCATTCAGCCTTTCATACTCCACTACTTAACCATATAACTTCTTTGGCTAATAATAGTTTAGATAAAAATAATTTTCAAAGACCGACCATTCCTTTGGTTGATGGACGAGGATATATATGGTCACCATGGTCTACAAATAAACACGCATTATATCATTATACGCTAAACCATCAGGTAGTAAAGTCCTATGATTTTTCTTCTTCTGTAATAGTCGCTCTAAAAGAATTTTGTCCTGATAACGTGGTACTACTTGGTCCCGGGAATACACTAGGAGGTCCGGTTGCACAGGTTTTAATTAATCATAAGTGGAATGATTTAAAAACAAAGAATGAATTTATCAAGGAGCAAGAAGAAAGCCCTTTCATATTATCAATGGGGATAGAAAACCAAAGACGTTTGGTAAATTAGACCCATATTAAGCGAGTTTACTTTTTTTAAGTTAATCATTTAATTTATACTTCTAGATAAAGGAAAAAATAATGGAATACATCGGACCAGATTTTTATAATATATCAGACTTACTAACTGAAGAAGAATTGCTTATTCAAAAAACTGCACATGATTTTGTGAATAATGAGTTTAAACCAGTTATAAATGAACACTATGAAAAAGGTACGTTTCCTATTGAGATTGCAACAAAGCTGGGAGAGTTAGGTTTTATGGGCTCTTCCTTGCCAGAAGAAAGTGGTGGAGCAGGAGTAAGTGGTGTCGCATATGGTTTAATTCTGCATGAACTTGAAAAAGGGGACTCAGGACTCAGATCATTTGCGAGCGTACAGGGTGCCCTGGTAATGTATCCGATTCATGCTTATGGCTCATATGAACAGAAGAAAAAATGGTTATCAGGATTAGGCTCTGGAGAATTAATCGGATGCTTCGGGCTTACTGAATCTAATTTTGGATCTAACCCTGGTGGCATGGCTACAACGGCAAAAAAAGATGGTGATGATTGGATCATAAATGGTTCAAAGATGTGGATAACAAATGGAAGTTTAGCAGATGTTGCATTAGTATGGGCAAAAGATGAAGACGGAATCATTAACGGGTTTCTGTTAGAAAAAGAGATGAAAGGTTTTACTTCAAATGATATTCATGGAAAGCTTAGTCTGAGAGCTTCAGTTACATCAGAGTTGTCAATGGTAAATGTAAGAGTACCAGATAGTGCAAGACTGCCAAATGTTAAGGGATTAAAGGGCCCACTTTCTTGCCTCACCCAAGCAAGGTATGGCATTGCATGGGGTGTGGTCGGGGCAGCTATAGACTGTTATGAAACAGCTTTAGAATATTCCCTGGAGCGCAAACAATTTAGTAAGCCTATTGCTGGTTATCAATTGACCCAGGCGAAGTTTGCTGAGATGTTGACTCAAATTACGATGGCACAGCTAACGGTTTATCAACTTGGACGATTAAAAGATCAAGGAAAAATGAGATTTGATCAGGTGTCTCTGGCGAAGAGGAATCATTGTTCAATTGCAAGAGATATTGCAAGAACATGTCGAGGAATATTAGGTGGTAATGGGATCATAGAAGATTATTCGCCGATAAGGCATATGGCAAATTTAGAGACAGTTATTACTTATGAAGGAACCCATGAGATGCATACATTGATCCTTGGACAGGCGATTACAGGGATAGCGGCTTTTGATTAATTTTTAGATGTATTAAAAATTATCCTTTAACATTTTTTTTATTTCTGCTTCGTGCATCTCTTCAGTCGCGATCATTGTTCTTGAAAATTCTTCTAACATGATCGACTCACTATTAATGGTCTTTAATAAACTATAGTATGCACTAATTGCAGATCTTTCATGCTCCAAGCATTCATTAAGTATATCCTCGGTTGAGTGCTTATGTGTTTCAAGTAATTCGCCAATCTTAAGTGTCGGGTGCTCACCAAGGCTAGTAATATGCTCCCCAACTGCCTCTGCGTGCATTAGCGATTCTTTCGCCTGCTCACGAAGCCAATCCACTACACTGAGTCTGTATGGGCCTTGAACCATAAACGTATAGTGAGTATACCGAACAACACCGGCCAACTCCAGCCCAAGAATTTTGTTTAAACAAGATAGAACTCTGATCTTATCCATATAATAAAATTAGGTCTCACAAGATTAATATAGTAATTATAATTACTATACAAGATTAATTGAGCCAAAGGTTTTTATTTCATTATTCATTTCTATTTTTGCAAAGCCATTTCTATCAAGGCCAGAGAAAATGCCTTCTACAATTATTTCATTTTCATAAAATGAGATTTTTTTATCTAGGTGAAGACAATTATCTAACCATTTATTTATTAATATTTTTGGATCAATTGAGATATCATGGAAAAGATGCTCTATGCTATTTATAACTTCTGCAATAATAAGTTCTCTCTGGTGTGGATGTTTTGATATCTCTAGCATTGTTGTCATGTAATCACGGATATCTTTTGGGTGCTCTGCAATAGTTTCATTCACATTGATTCCAACTCCGACAACAACTTTTACTATTTCATTTTTAATTATTTTTGTCTCACTTAATATGCCACCCAGTTTCTTTTCATTTGCAAAAACATCATTGGGCCATTTTAATTTTGTTTCAATTCCTCTTTTGTTTAAAGATTCAACTACCGCTATCCCAGATGCTAGAGAAATAAGGCCGGAATAGTTACTAGGAAATCTATTTTCAATAATCAACGAAAAAGCCACGCCTTTTCCAGGAATCATTGACCATGTATTTTTCATTCTTCCTCTGCCTGTTGTTTGATTATCAGTTACAATTACAGTCCCATGCTGATTCCCCTCTTCCATTAATTCCCATGCTTCAGTGTTAGTTGAGTCAAGACGGTTATAGTATTCGATATTTTTCCCTAATTCTTTTGTTCGAAGATTTGTTTGAATTAATTGTGTAAATATCATTTTTAAAGAAAAAATAAAATCAGCTGTGAATAGGTTGTGATTATACCCACAATTATCCCGACTAAAGCCTGCGATAGGGTATGCGCCTTTGTTAAAATACGGGCAATAATAGTCAGTATTAATAGTAGCGACATTATAATTGCGTATTCAAAGCCTAAGATCCAAAAAATTGTGAGCGCAGAAGCGATTGAGAGAGTGTGGATAGAAATTTTCCAGTGCTTTGTAATAAGCCACATCAGGATTGTATTAATCAGGTTACAAAACATAATGCCTTGAATGATCATTGGGCTATTTATTTGTCTTAGAATAATGAATCCAATAAGAAAGGACAATGCTCCAAATGCCATTGGGAGTAATCTTTCTTTTCGATTTGACACATCTATGTCTGATACAAGACTCTGGTTTTTCAGATATAATACAACTACGATAGGCAGTAGGGTACTAAAAAAAAAAGATATAAAAAATATTAAGTTAGGTTCATCTGTTGTGAGTGTCATTTGGTAAATGACAAACCAAAAGGTAAGGGTAGAAATAACCATTGGATGGAGAAGATAGGAAATAGAAATGCCAATATTTTTTAACATTATACTATTCTGAGAAATCGCCAAAAATTTCTCGAAGAGCATCAGACATTTCTCCTAGAGTACATTGACTGTGAATGCATTTAATAAGGATCGGTATTATATTATCATTTGATTTTGCTAAAATTTTTAGTTCGTCAAGCCTCGCTTGGACAGAAAGATTGTCTCTATTATTCTTGTATATTTTCAATGAATTCACCTGTTCATTCGCAGAATCAATATCGATATCAAATGTTTCTATTGTTTTGGGATCATCATCTTTATACTTATTTACTCCTATGACAATTTGTTCTTTATTGTCTATATTTTTTTGGTATTCATAGGCGCTCCTTGCGATCTCATTTTGCATCCACCCACTTTCGATTGCCAATATTGAACCACCTATTGAATCAATTTCATCAATCTGTTCAAATGTTTTATTGATTAAATTTTCAGTTAACTCTTCGATCACATAACTCCCGCCAAAAGGGTCAGTGTAATTAACAACATTTGTCTCATAGGCAATTATTTGCTGAGTTCTGAGTGCAAGTTTTACTGAATCATCTGTAGGCAAGGACAGAGCTTCATCGCGGCTATTTGTATGCAATGATTGGGTACCGCCTAATACAGCCGAGAGTGCTTGTATGGTCGTGCGGACCACATTGTTATCTGTCTGTTCTGATGTTAGCGTAGATCCTCCTGTTTGTGTGTGAAAACGACACATCATTGCCTTTTTATTTGTTACTCCGAATCTTTCTTTCATTATTTTTGCCCAGATTTTTCTAGCCGCACGAAATTTGGCGATCTCTTCTAAAAATCCATTATGAGAATTAAAAAAAAATGATATTCTTTGGCCGATTTTATTTGGATCCAGTCCATTATTAATTGCGGTTTCAATATATGATATACCATTAGCGAATGTGAAAGCAAGTTCTTGTTCAACAGTACTTCCAGCCTCTCTAATATGGTATCCTGAGATTGATATTGGATTCCATTGAGGAAGGTTTTGTTCGCAAAATTCTAATATGTTTGTTACGAGGCGCATGGAAGCCTCTGGTGGATAGATATAGGTACCTCTAGCAGCGAACTCTTTTAATATATCATTTTGCACTGTTCCCCTAAGTTTTTTTAATGAGATACCCTTAGTTTCAGCAGTGGCAACATAGAGTGAGAGTATAATTGCTGCAGTTGAATTAATAGTCATAGAAGTTGAGACCTCATCTAAGGGAATTTTTTTAAACAGTGACTTCATATTGTCTAGAGTTGAAATAGGAACGCCCACACGACCAACTTCTCCTTGAGCCATTGGATGGTCTGAGTCATAGCCTATTTGTGTTGGTAGATCAAAAGCGACTGATAGTCCCATCACCCCATTATCTAGAAGATATCTAAACCTTTTATTGGATTCTTTTGCAGATGTAAAACCAGCATATTGCCTCATAGTCCATAGTTTTGACGAATACATTTTAGAGTATATTCCTCTAGTATATGGGAAATCGCCTGCTTTTTCTTTTTTCATTTTAATCTATTCTACTAGCTGAATTTTACCGATGCGGGATAAACTATGTAAAAGAGTTTTTACTTAGTTTTATTTTATTTTAGGTATATTCCATTATGGAAATCCCAGTACAATTTCGGTTATTACTTTTTGGGAAAATGATATTTTATGAGAAGCATAATCCTGCCCAAATTAAAATAAGCAAAGAGGGTAGTGGCGTAAAATCAATATTATATTTATTACCAGAAAAAAAAGAAGATGCAAAGATCGCTCACTATTTAATTAAAGCAGATGACCACCTGCCAGGTTACACAATTGGCTATGTCTGTAATGAAAAATCAAAACACTATTATCCAGAGAGCATTAATGTAAAATTCATTTCTTACAAAGATGATGACCTAAATCTTTTTGGCACAATTAAGTCTGTAATATTACTAGATCAAATCAAATCAATTAAATATGATGCCCTAGTAGATCTAAATACAAATTTTTGTGCACCCACATCTATGTTGGCTTATGAACTAAATATCCCTTTAAAAATTGGCTTTAATTCCTTAATAGCAGATAAATTATATACGATAACCCTTGAGCATAGGGATGGTACTTTCCTTGAAAATAGGTTTCAATTAATAGAACGCTTATTAGGTATAGAATCATGATCACAGTATTTGAAGATAACAAATCTCTTAATCTCGAGCCTATTACATTAACAAGAGCGGTGTTTGATATACGTTTTGGTTCAGAGACTATACTTCAAAGAATAAACCGTTTAAGTAAAAATAAAGTCAGTTCTTTTTTTGTAAGGGATAGCGTGCAAGATTTTACGAAAAATAAGTATTCGGCCAGTGAGTTTGACCATAACAGCGGCTCTAATAATGTATGGTTAAACGCTAGTGCTGTATGGACAGCTGGTGATATAGAAACAATAATGCGATCAGAAGAATCAATTTTTATAAATGATAATGAACTTATTGGTTTTAATCTTTCTAAAAATTTATCCTATGGAATTGAACTTGTAAAAAATTTCTCTATGTCAAATATTTCCGAAGAAATAACAGTTTCTAAGCTAAACATAAAAAAAATAAACTTTCTTTGGGATATGTTTTCGTTAATAAAAGATATTGTTATTGAAACCCAAGATCGTTTTAAGCCAATTAAGCTTTCTGCTAGTATTGTCGTGGATGAAACTAATGGACCAGTGGTAATTGCAGAAAATGTGTCTGTTGGGCCTTTTACTTATTTAAAAGGGCCTGTGTTTTTAGACGCAGAATCAAAAATATCTTCGCACACGGTCGTTCAAAATTCTATTATCGGGCCAGGATGTAAAGTCGGAGGTGAAATCAGTGGTTCAATTTTTCAAGGATGGTCAAACAAAGCTCATGATGGTCACCTGGGAGATAGTTTTATTGGTGAATGGGTTAACTTTGGCGCAGGGTCTACTAACAGTAATTTAAAAAATAATTATAAGCCAATTTCTGTAATGGTTGATGGTGTTCTTGTGGACAGTAGTTCTTTATTCGTTGGTCTTTTTATTGGAGATCATTCAAAGGTCTCCATAGGGACACAGTTTAACGCCGGGACTAGTGTTGGTGTTGGCTGTTCTGTCATAGCGAACACTTTCCCTGAAAGACATATACCATCATTTACTTTTCATGATAATGACCAAATAAAGAAAATTAATTTTAGTAAGTTTTTAGAGACCGCCAAGATTGTAAAAAGTCGAAGGAATCAAGATCTTAGTGCATCTGAAATAGATTTGTTAAAAAAACTGCATGATTAGTGACATAAAAGTTGACGATAGGCATTTCCCCAATTATATTACCCGCCTGTTTTAAAAGGAAAAACTAATGTTAGAAGGTATTATTTGTCCCGTTTGTGAAAACACTTTAGAAGAGGTAGATCTTAGAGATTCTCTGGTGTGTTACCACTGCAGAGCTGATCTAAAAGATAGACGGTATCTAGATTTTTTAGAGTTTTTAATGGCAAATGGAATTGTTGACAATCTAGATTTTTTTGATCCTCAGGTTTATAGCGAAGATGTCGATGACCTAGATCAAACAAAAGAAGAAGAAGGTGACCCGAGTGAGTATGAAAAGAAAAAGGATCACTATAATATATATGAGAATGAACTTCTGCCTGAAGATAAGACAGATGACAATATAAAAGAATACTCTCAGTTTGACGGCTTAAATGATGAGTGGGAAGACTTTAATGAGAAAGATTTTAGAAAATCTGGAGGGAAATAGTAATGGGGAAGGATAAAAAAAATATTCAGCAAATTAATATAGAACTTGATTCTGATGTAAGTAGCGGTGAGTATGCTAACTTTGTTGTGGTAACTCATTCACCCGCCGAGTTTGTTCTAGATTTCACAAGGATCCTTCCAGGAGTACCTAAAGCAAAAGTCCACTCTAGGATCATTATGGCGCCTCAGCATGCTAAAACATTCTTAAGAGCCCTCAATGATAATATTAATAAGTTTGAGTCAAAGCATGGTGAGATTAAGTTGCCGAAGAAAGAAGAAGGGTTTTCCCCATTTGGTGTTAAACCGCCTGATGAGTCTCTGCCAAACTAAATATTTGGTGGCCGTGAGCTAGCATACCAGACCCACATTCTCCCTCTTTTTAGTTCCCGCATTTTTATAATTACCCATATAGATAATACCATCCATGAAAATACATATCCGATTACAGAACCAAAAATAATATCCATCGGATAGTGCACTCCAACATATACTCTTGAGAATGCTATCATTGATGCGACGCTAAAAAGTAATAGCCGATGCTTATCATAAAAATAAGATAGAATTGTTGCGAAGGCGAAACTGTTTGCGGCATGGTTAGAGGGAAAGCTCCATTTACCACCTCTAGAAACTAGCAGGTTGATATATTCAGAGAATTCATGAGATGGCCTTATTCTTCCAACCCAAGGCTTGATGATCTGAGCACATACAGCATCAGAAGTACCTGCTGCTACTAATAAAATTACAAGGGTAATCCATCCTCTTTTTCCACCAAAATATCCTAAGTAGCCAACTAAGATTAGACCAATAACCACCAAAAAATTTTGGTTTGTAATGATTGGCATCATTATATCAAAAAAAGAGTTTGAAATAGTTTTGTTCAGAAAAACCATTAGCTGTTTATCAATTTCTATTATTTTTTCTATCATTTTTTTAACTCAATACTCTAGAAATTACTTGCTGTCAGGGGATGACAAACTTAATTTAATTAAAGATTTTAGAGCAGGATAATAAAATAAAAATCAATGAGTCCCCCACTACTTGGTTTTTGTTTATCCTGCTTATTTTTTATACGGATGCCTTAACAGAAAATATCAGTTTCCAGCTAGAGTTTAGTCTCCAGCCTGAACATGATTATTCTTCCAAGTGAGGGCCCACCAATAATTTCTACGTGTTTATTGTCAAACATATTATTGACAGTAAGATTGACTTTGAGGTGTTTATTAACTTCATAGCCTAGGTGAAGGTCAAATATACTGTATGGTTTTATTTGGCCATAGTATATGCCTGATGACCAATCATACCCATCAACATAGCGCCCGTTAAGTGAAAGAGTTGCAGGGTATTTTCTTGAACTATATTGTAGCTTTAGTCCGCCCTTGTATTTGGGAGCATTGATGGATTCTTTGCCCTTGGTAATGGGATTAAAGAATTCCGTTGTCCCCATATAAGAATAGGTCAGGTCCATGTTCCAAGTTCGACTTAAAAATATTGCCATGCTTCCATCAAAGCCCCACACGTCTACCTCTCCGTAGTTGACGTATCCGATAACAACTGGTGTCGGTATCCCTGCAATAGTATCCCCTATGGCGGCTACACCTTCTAGGCCCTGGCGCCATATGTCAAGCGCATGGTCATAGTCATCTTGATCATCAACAATGACATTACCATCCTGATCTGCGTAGTTATTAATACCATCTTCATTGTAGTCATCAGTTAGAATAGTTCTATCAACCAATAATGGCGTAATAAATGTTGCACCACTAACGAAGCTTGAATAGTGACTGGTATATAGATCAAACGTGCCAAAAATATTACTCGCGAGTCGTCCTTTATAGCCAAACTCCCAGGTGCTTACAATCTCAGACTCTAGCTCTGGCTGGTTTTCAAGTGTCCCTCTAAAATACCCTGTTACCTTAGGATCAACAGATGGGTAAAAATAAATCTGTGTTGAGTCTACAGGGTAGTATAATCCTTCATATGGATTATACCACATTGGGCTTCCAGATCCATTTAAAGGATAGTTATACCCACCATCAGCGCCTCTAGCATAGACCTTAAAGATGCTAAATCTGGTGACAAAAATATCTAAAAAGAGTGCCTGATTGGAGGGAGTGTTAAATGCTTTGGCCCAGGTCAGACGATAGTTTTGGTTTTCTTTGGGCTTGAAGGCTAGTCCAAATTTCGGTGAGAATTGGACGCCACTAGTTTTACTAAAATCAAAATCCCAGTTTAGTGGGCTAAAGGAATCACTGTATCCAGCATTATTAAATTGGATCATATCGGTGAGCCTATCATGAACATCAAACCGTGTGGCCTGTATAAACTCAAGCTTGTCATTGATCTTCCAGTTCAGCTGATAGTAAACGCCTAGCTCATTAACCTTGTAGCGATTATCCTCAGCGCCTTCATCGATCCCTTCATCAATATTTTCATCAACCTTACCGTCGCCATCATTGTCAATGCCATCCGCATAGACAAACACATGGGTTCCCTTTATTGCGCGAGCGCCCGGTTCAACCTGGTCTACACCAGGGTCATAGGTTCCGTTTCCATCTAGGTCTGTCCAAGGAAGGCCATTCCCATCAATGTCATTAAAATCATCACTGTCGTGGTCATTGTCTAAACCATCTGCAACAGCACCTTTTACATTGTCCCCGCTAAATATTTCTGTGTTATAGGGGTTGCTCCCCCAGACCGTAGTGGGATCATAGTTTGATAGTTGTCCGCTTGAGTCAACATTTCTGAATGATTCGCCAATATCAAAATAGTAGCTATCATCTTCATCATAGAAACTATTTGGGGAGCCAGCCTCACCGTTACCATTGTTATCACGGTAGTCTGTCATGTCTTTATCGGACAGTATGGTTCCTCTAGTATCCGGAAATGTAAGAAAGTAGTCCAGGCCCCAGACAAAACGTAGGTCACCATTTA
>TARA_B110000438_G_scaffold163485_1_pt1 | contig 10683 bp, 8 predicted proteins | sample TARA_B110000438 | Tara Oceans TARA_B110000438 (sample SAMEA4398413) | marine metagenome | biome: Polar Biome; feature: [MES] marine water layer (ENVO:01000295) within the mesopelagic zone...; material: water (ENVO:00002006), including particulate matter (ENVO:01000060) such as......
AATATTGTTGAATTATATTGTGAACCCGATGGCAATTTCCCTAATCACCATCCGGATCCAACAGTAGAAAAGAATATGTTAGATCTTAGTAAAAAAGTAAAGGAAGAGAGGGCGGAGCTTGGAATCGGGTTTGATGGTGATGCGGACAGAATTGGTATCGTTGATGAGAATGGGAAAATCCTTTGGGGAGATCAACTGTTAATGATTTTTGCAAGGGATATTCTAAAGCATAACCCTGGTGCAACGATTGTAGGTGAAGTGAAGTGTTCGCAGAATCTTTTTAAGGATATTGAGGGTCATGGTGGAACAGCGGTTATGTCTGCCGCTGGTCATTCATTGATTAAAAAGAAAATGCAAGAAACAAATTCTTTGCTGGCAGGTGAAATGAGTGGACATGTTTGTTTTGCGGACGACTATTACGGGTTCGACGATGCTATTTATGCGGCATGCAGGATTCTTCAGATAGTTGCATCATCTAAGATAAAAGTTTCAGAGATGCTTCTTGATGTTCCTAAAACCGAGGCCACTCCGGAAATACGTGTTGATTGTCCTGATGATCGTAAATTTGAAATCGTTCGTGAACTTACAGAAAGCTTTAGAAAAAATTACGATGTGATAGATATTGATGGGGTTAGGATAAACTTTGGTGAGGGATGGGCTTTGATACGTGCTTCGAATACGCAGCCAGTGATTGTTTTCCGATTTGAAGCAAATAATGCAGGTCGACTTGCTGACATTATTTCTATAGTTCGTAAAGCAGTATCAAAATATGAGTCTATCTTTACTCTCAGTCAGGAATTATGCTAAAAAAATATCTGCATACTCGGTTGCGAGTTCAGAATATGGATAGCTCCATTAATTTTTACAATGGTATTATGGGCATGAAAATTATCGAGCGTAAAACATCTCCTCGCGGCTCACAGCTTGTTTTTTTGCGTTTCCCCAACGTTAACTGTGATCTTGAATTGTGCTCCTTCCCCAACAGTGGAACTATTGAGGTTCCAGAGGACTTAATACACTTGGCATTTCAAGTAGAAGACCTTGAATGGTGCATGGCTAAATTACAAGAGGAAGAGATTCCCGTTACAGAAGGTCCTATTGAATCGGAGAATGGAACGCGGTTTATTTTTACTGAAGATCCAGATAAATATGAAATTGAATTGGTGCAATATCCAAAAAAATAGATTAACGATGTTTGTCAGAGTACAAATTCTTAAGATTTAAACTTGCCTCATATTTCATAATGATTTTTACGCGTCTGGCGAAATAAACCAAGTAGCTATAATAGTTTCACGCTTCTTTTAAAATATCGATTTCTGAGTTATAAACCTAGATAACGGCATCTAACCTAGACTAGGCTTTAACGGGGGGTAAGGGGTAAAATGTAATTGGGAGGATATAAGTTTAAAAGGAAAGACGGTTTTTCTTAAGCCAGTTTTCAGAGTCGAACTGCTTACTACGAAATTCTTCAAAGTCAAGTTCATGCTTAGAAAGTTTTTCCCCATCAATGTACTGGGTGTTTTTGGGGTTATTTTTTTTTGTTACTTTTGGAGCAACGGTATCTTCTTCTATATCGGTTTCTTCGATATTTAACTCAAGTGATTCAGTGAGCACTTGCATTTTTAGCACTAAAACCATAAAGCTTTGAGGGCATATGTCTTCTTCTTTTTGAATTTCTTCAACTATTTTTCGGACTTTATCTGAAGTCATAACGGCTTCAGTGATAGCTTTTGATAAATTTTCGAAATTTGGCTCAGAATCATGGGAGTGACTCATAAAGGTTCCTTTTCAAAGTTATGTGTTTAAAAGTTAGAATGTTGCTAATCTAGACTGGTCTTTAATTAAATCTAAACTGCTTAGAGTTTGATGTCAAGTAACATTAAAAAATCAAATAATCAGTTTAAAAAAAGACTAAAAAATAAAAAATTGAGGAAGTTGTAATTTAATACTTTGGGATAGAAGTGTCGACTCTATCAGACCAAGCATCAATTCCTCCTGCCATGCTTTTAATATTTTCAAATCCCATTTGTTTAAGAGCTTTAGCAGCCTTCAAACTTCTTACTCCAGCTTTACAGTGCAGTATGATTTGGTCGTTTTTGGAAATTTTATTAAGGTTTTTTGGTTCCATCTCCTCAATTTTTCCAAGAGGAATAAGAATAGACCCATCAATTCGACAGATATCGTATTCTGATGGTTCCCGCACATCAACCAAAATAAAGCTAGCAGGTTTGTCTAGTTTTTGTTTGACCTCTTCGACAGAAATTTCCCACTTTGCATTGTCAGCGTCTTCTTCAGCAGCGGAAGGAATGCCACAAAACTGTTCATAATCGATCAGTTTTGTAATAGTTGGGTTTTCTCCACAGATTGGACAATCTTTATCCTTTCGTAATTTCATTTCCCTAAACTTCATCCCAAGTGCATCAAAAAGCATCAAACGTCCAACCAAAGTATCACCTTTGCCTAAAATAATTTTAACCACTTCGGTAGCTTGAATGAGGCCGATAATCCCAGGAAGAACGCCAAGTACACCCCCTTCAGCGCAACTTGGGACTAAACCTGGTGGCGGTGGCTCAGGGTATAAGCAACGGTAGCATGGGCCTTCTTTGGAGTAAAACACCGAGGCTTGTCCTTCAAAACGGAGTATACAACCATAAATATAGGGTTTCCCTAATAGGACTGATGCATCATTGGCTAAATAGCGAGTTGGGAAATTATCGGTTCCATCCACAATGATATCGTAGTCCTTAAAAATTTCCATGGCATTTTCAGAAGAGAGCCGGATGTTGTAGGTTACAATTTCCACATCGGAGTTAATATCAGCTAGGCGTTTTTTTGCTGAATCTACTTTTAATTTTCCTACAGTGGCTTCACCATGTAAAACCTGACGTTGCAGGTTGCTCTGATCGACGACATCAAAGTCAACAAGCCCCAATTTCCCGATCCCAGCAGCAGCCAGATAAAGACCGAGTGGAGATCCAAGTCCACCTGTTCCAATACAAAGTACCTTTGCATTACATAATTTTTCTTGGCCCTCGACACCGACTTCCGGAAGGAGCAGGTGTCGGCTATAGCGGGCGATCTGATCTTGTGATAAGCCCATAACATGTTATCCAATAAAAGGTTTCTTAATCTGACAATCAATATATAGAAATTTAAAAACAATTTTAGCAGAAAGGGCTACGGTGTCCAAAAAATAAAGTTGATTAAGAAAGGTATCCAGTAGTCGATATTTTTTATTAACTATTGTTAGATAGAAAAACCTTGTTCACATTTACTCTGCTGGAGATATAAAATAAAAATTATTAATCTTAAACGGAAAAAAAACAAGCTTCAAAAGAAAATATTTCTGAGAATATTCAAGAAAAATGAGGTTAATTAATTTTTTAGATGCTGATAGATTTTTATGAGGATCAATAGGCTTAAAAAATTGCGAGTAGTGAAATTTTTAAATGGAATGTCTAATATTTATACCTAAGGTCACCATTGATAGGGCGGCCCATTCCAGGTATTCGCAGAAATGCCCCAACTAGAATCAGAAGTAGGATGGAGATGAATAACTTTGAGGTGTTTGAAAAATAGGTATAGTCAGAGTTACGCATTAAATATTTCGGTTTTTATAGACCCAGGATGTAGAAGCTTTTTCACTTAACTTCATTAAAAGCCTGTTTGAACCCAGAGATGGACCCTTCAAGAATTTGGTCAGGAACGCAATAAGAGATTCTGAAATATCCAGGGGATCCGAATCCTCGGCCCGGGACAACCAATATTTTTTTTTCTGCTAATTTTTGCGTAAATAATACTTCATCTTTGAGAGGCGATTTAGGGAAAAAATAAAATGCCCCTTGTGGTTTAACGATAGAATACCCAATACTGATAAGTTCCGCATAAAGAAAGTCACGTTTCTTTCTGTAAAACTCGGCATCCACTGAAATATTTTGTACATTTTTTATAACTCGTTGGATCAATGCTGGAGCATTAACAAAACCTAGCACGCGATTGCAAAAAATAAGACCTGATATTAGATTTTCAACATCAGCACATTTAGGATGCACTGCTACATAACCAATTCGTTCACCAGGTATAGCAAGGTCCTTTGAATGCGATGTTATGTAAATACTATTTTCATATAATTCGAGAATATTGGGTGTCTCAACTCCATCAAAAACTATTTTTTTATATGGATCATCTGATATGAGGTATATCGGGTTATTGTTACCAGTTGAATATTCTCTAAGGATAGATGCTAATTCCTCAAGCATTTTTCGAGGATAGACTACCCCAGTTGGATTATTGGGAGAATTGATAATTACAGCTTTAGTTTTTGGTGAAATTGCGCCTCGAAGAGCGTTAAAATTAAGACTAAAATCTTCATTTGTTGGTACGACTACAGTTTTTCCCCCATGGTTTTCAGAATAAAATAGGTACTCTACAAAAAATGGTGAAAATACGATGACCTCTTCATCAGGATCCAAAAGAGTTTTAAGTGTAATATTTAATCCGCCTGCCGCACCACACACCATGACAATGTGGTCAGCTGCTAGTTCGGTGCAGTTTGTTTCAGTCGTTAAAGAACGCGCTATCTCTTTCCGCACATCGTGAAGACCTGCATTAGGCATGTAGCGATGAAGTCCTGGAGTAGTATCGTTGGCAGCTAATTTAATCGCCTGGAGAACTTTCTCAGGAGGCTCAATCACAGGGTTTCCCAAAGATAAATCAAATACATTCTTTGCACCGTACTCTTTTTTCATACGCAGACCTTCTTCGAACATTTTTCTAATCCAAGAAGAGCTCTTTAGTTTATCGCTAATTTTTTGCGAAATTGGCATTTTGGCCTCTAAATTAAAATATTTTTAAAAATATCAATAACATAAAGCCTTAATCTGGGCAACTGACTTGAGAGGAAGCTTTATTTCTACTATGCTTACATCGTTATATTTAATTGCGTTCCCTAAAAGGATTTAGCCATGTCGTTGCATTTCCCTATTATACGTTTTAAAGATGTTTACAAGTATTATTATACAGGTGATGAGAAGGTTACAGCCTTATCGGGGGTTAGTCTAGAATTTCAAAAAGGAGATTTTGTTTCAATAATGGGTCCGAGCGGTGGAGGCAAGACAACTTTTTTAAATTGTTTGGGGGGATTAGATTTTCCAGATCAAGGAGAAATATACCTTAATGACCGTCTACTAAATAATTTAAGTGATAAGGAACTTACTGAGTTGAGGCGAAAGGAAATTGGGTTTGTATTTCAATTTTTTAATCTTATGCCTACTCTTACAGTTCAAGAGAATGTAGAGCTGCCTCTTTTGATAAGTCGTTCAGCAAGAACCGAGAGTAAGCAGGTACAATCTCTCTTGAATTATGTTGGCCTTCTTCATAGGGCTAAGTCCTTTCCTGCTGAATTGTCTGGCGGGGAGATGCAAAGAGTTGCGATTGCCCGAGCATTGGTGCATCGACCGTCGATTGTTTTGGCTGATGAGCCAACAGGGAATCTAGATTCTGAAAACGGGATTAAGATTCTTGAGCTTATGAGTAAAGCTTGTACTGATTTTAAGACAACAGTGGTTATGGCAACACATAATTCGCAAATTGCTGATTATGGAAACCGTCATTTTGAAATTCGTGACGGAAAAGCTACCGGCAGAGCATATTGATATGCGATGGATAATTTATAAACGCTTTAGCATCATGTGTATCAATTTTCTTATTTTCAGATTGGGCACAAAGTATAGGGTTTGATAATGGACTTTCTTTTTTATTTCAAAGATCTTTTTTGGGCACTGATAGTACGCCCTGTCTTACGCGATCCTTTTCGTATGGTTATTACGATTTTAGGCGTTGCTATTGGTGTCGCGGTTTTCCTAAGTATTCAGTTGGCTAATAGGCAAACGCTCCAATCATTTGAGGAGAGTGTAAACCTAGTCCTGGGTAGAGCTGATGCAGTTGTTCATGCAGAGGGAATGGCATTTGATGAAAAATATTTTCAGGAGCTTTCACGTGTTCGCGAATTTGTTAAATCTTATCCAGTCATAGAAGGATACGGTGTTGAGCTAAAAACGGGTCAGGTGGTAGAGATTCTTGGAACAGATCTCCTGCAAGATAGTGGTATTAGGGATTTTTCAATTAAAACGCTGGAGAAGGATCTTAAGGGGTTATTGCCAATCATTATGGATCCAAAAGGTATAGTCTTGCCCGAAAAGTTTATCCCGGGAACAAGTTTTAAACCAGGGGATAAAATTAGTTTTCTTATTAACGGTATCGAAAAAACGTTCAACGTAAATGCCATTCTAGAGAATAAAGGTTTAGCTCGAGCTCTCAATGGGAATTTTGCTCTTATGGATATTGCTGCAGCTCAATGGGCTTTTGAGAGAATAGGCAAACTTGACCGGATTGATATCGAATTTAAAAGTAAACAAAATTTCGAGTCTATGGGCGAAAAAATTTCAGAAGTATTACCTGACTTTCTTAGAGTGGATAGACCTGAAAGAAAGAACAGACAAGTAGAAAAAATGTTGCAGGCATTTCAGTATAATCTTACTGCTCTAAGTTTTGTGGCACTCATCGTTGCTTTATACCTTATTTATAATATGGTCGCATTGTCAGTAGTTCGTCGACGGACCGAGATAGGTACACTTCGTGCGATCGGAGCAACACCATTACTCATTGCCAGTATTTTTTTTATTGAAGCCGGAATCATCGGTGCGGCAGGTTCTGTGATTGGAGTGTGGTTAGGGAAATACTTAGCTAAGTTTTCACTCAATGCAGTATCTGTAACAGTTAACAATCTTTATACTCCGAGTTATGTAACAGAAGTTGAGTTTCATTGGGGCCAATCATGGCCTTATTTGTTGCTTGGAGTAGGCCTTTCTTTGGTTTCTTCTCTTATCCCAGCTATTGATGCGGCTAGAACGTCACCCACAATAGTTATGCGACGCGGAAGCTATGATGTAAAAATATTTCGAGGCGACAGAAGGCTAACTTTACTAGCTCTTGCTAGTTTTGTTTTGGCGGGGATATTTAGTTTATTGCCTCCTATAGGAGGGTTTCCTTATTTTGGGTTCCTGGCAGTATTTCTTGTGATCATGGGGGTATCTTTTCTTTCTCCGTCGGCTTTACTTTTAGGGAGAGACCTTTTAAAAGGTGTTTGTAAAAAATATTTTGGTGGGGAGGGTTTTCTAGCCAGTATGAATCTATCGCAAAATATTGGTCGGAATTCACTCGCAATTTCTTCCCTCGCGATAGCATTTATGATGATTATAAGTATGTCGATTATGGTGCATAGTTTTAGACAAACGGTTATTGTGTGGATTGGCCAAACGCTAAAAGCTGACCTTTTTGTCCAAGTTGCAGGAGGAAGGGATATCGATTATCAGTACACATTGCCAGGAGACAGAGTAGGAGACATAAGGAAAATTCCTGGAGTTGCCGCTGTGGATTTATTTCGTGCTCAAGATATTAGTTATAATGATAAACCGGCCGTATTAGGCTCAGGTGATTTTAAAGCACTATCCCGCTACGGTAATTTGGTTATAAAGTCTGGTCCAAGCGCACAGGAATTAGCTGCAGAGATGGTTGGTCAAGACAGAGCTATTGTCTCAGAATCTTTTGCGCTTAAACATGAGGTTGAAATAGGTGATTCCTTGTATTTGGAGACTCCAAATGGTTCAGCTGAACTTCAAGTTGCAGCAGTATATTATGACTATTCGAGAGAGCGAGGATACATCATTATAGATCGATCAATATTTATTAAATATTATAGTGATATCGATGTTAATAGCTTCGTGATTTACCTTTCAAATAAAAATGAAATAGAAAATGTCAGACAGGAGATACTAAAAACACTTGGCGCAGATTATAATTTAGTTATTAGATCGAACTCTGAATTAAAACAAAACGTACTGGAAATTTTTGATAAAACCTTTGCTATTACCTATTCGCTGGAAATCATTGCGGGATGCGTGGCGTTGCTTGGGCTATTCAATACCTTGATCGCATTAATACTTGAGCGCAAAAGAGAGATTGGAATTCTTAGGTTTATTGGAGGGTTTCGGGAGCAAGTTAAGCGCATGGTTCTTATCGAGGCAGGTATCTTAGGGTTTATTGGTTCAATTCTAGGTGTGGTTGCCGGAGTGATTGTTTCCTATATTTTGATTTTTGTAATAAACAAACAGTCATTCGGTTGGACTATCCAAATCCACTACCCTTATGCTTTTGTTTTATTCTCTCTGCTTTTGTTTTGGGGGGTTTCTTTCATTGCCGGTCTTTATCCTGCAAAACTTGCGGCAAGTCTAAACCCAAAGGAAGCGGTTCGAGTCGGATGATTGTAATAGATATTTGAATGTCAAATAGTTGGGCCTTTCTTTACTGGATCCTCTTTCCTGGTATTAAAAATTAATTTATCTAAAAACATTATAAAAGCACCCTTGATTTTTTTTTGGCAGTCTTGTAAACGATGTATAATATCGTGTCTACGATATCGGTTTAGTCAATTCATATTAACGGTTGCTTAATAGTTGGATTTGTATATGGCAGATTTTGATTTAAAAGAAGCGCGTAGTTACCTTCATTACCTTTTGACACTTAGTCTTCGTCGAGAAGAGGCCTTTGGTTCATTGGCTTTTACTTTCATCAAGGAAAATGACATGGAGTCCTTGGGACTGTTGCCTGAAGAACAGTTCAATCTTCTGATGGCAATCATCCAGGCATTTGCTCCTGAACCCAAGCGTTACGTTCAAAAACTTGATCTCTTAAATAAAGCAAAGGAATTGCAATTAAAAACTAGTTATTCGAACCCAGACCTTGCACGTCAGTTGGATTATGATATACGCAAAACTCAGGCGGAACTGGACATATATAATGATGCTATGAGGTCAGCAGGCGCGCCTCTGGATAAGCAATTAATTATCGTGCAATCCGATGTTCCTGATTATATTTTAGATATCGCACAAAAGAGAGCAGGGGCCTATTATCAAGAAAAATATCACCTGACAAAAGAGGCAAAAGCAGGGCAGCACTTCACCGGCGGGCCAAGAAAGTTCGAACCGGATAATAAAGATGTGCACCGCGAATTCCCAGGAGCATGTGCCCCCTTTATGAATTCGCGGACGAACGCGTTTCATTTAATGCTTCCCTTCGATTTAAAAATTACACGTAAACCTGAAGATCCTTTGGAGGCGGGAGTACGTGTATTTTACTGTAAGGAAGGGTACTCGTTCCCCTTAGCTTATGATATGGATAAACTCATTAGTTACAATGACGCACAAGTACTTCCAATAGACTTGGAAGATCCAAACCTTTTATTTGTTTCTGCATCTCAAGTGAAAGAACGAGAATGTAAATATCAAGTTGGTGCTCCTTCGCCTGAAAATCCTCTGGAATTAAGTTATCCTCGAGCAGTGTTGGAACGAATGGGGAGTTTAGGTCCATTTTTGCAGGTTGTTAATAACTTTAAGGTATGGTTTGACTCCTCTCGCGTTTCCGTTTTAATTCAGGGGGCACCTGATCTTCAGGAATATGGTCTTCAAGGAGGATCCGGTTTAATGACTCGAACACATGCATCAGATAAGATACCTGCCTATGCTGAATCGTCAAAAGAACCTTGGCAGGAAGGTCTTAGTTTTAATTTTGTCAACATGCACCTTCAGCTCCTTCCTGGGGAGGAACGAGCTATCGTACCATTCAATACACCGATTTTTTCCTTACACCCTGTGCTTAATCGGCAGTGTTTTCAGATTATGAACGCCGAGGATGCAACCAAAAACTGGGAAAAAGAACAAGCGAAAGCAAAAAATAAGACCTAGCCCCCAGACTACAGTTTTATAGTCGGGGGAAAATCTATTGTAGAATTTAAAATGGTTAAGGTATTTCAAATTAAATTTTTTTTTCTGTGCCTGCTTTTATTGCTTTTTGGGTGCAATGAACAGAAAAAAAATGTGGCGATGTCTGCCTCTAGCCAAATAAAGGACCCTGTTGAGTTAATAAAGCTTGCTGTCAGCAAACAAGAAACAGGTGCTTATGATGAGGCAATAGATATTCTTGACCAAGTCTTAGCAGTCAATGCTCAGTATGCGCCAGCCCATTACCAAAAAGGGTTGATTTACGAAGATTGGGATAGAAGGGAAGAATCTCTCGTATCATACAAAAAGGCAGTTGAAATAAACCCAATCTACAATGAAGCGCGACTTGGCCTTGCATCCCTTTACGATAAATCAGTGCTCAACGAACTTGCTCTGGAGCAATACCTTAAGGTTGCTGAAACAAGAGTTGATGACCAGGCCATTCATTTTAAAATTGCATTGGAGTACTGGTACCTTCAAGACATCCCAAAAACAGCTGAACATTACATTAAGGTAATAGAAATTAACCCAGAACATTTGCAGGCACATTTAAACTTGATTAGTGTATATGAGCGTATGAAAAATTGGGAAAAGGCTCTTGAAGAAATTGTGATTGTTAAACGGCTATCGCAAAAAACGAATAATCAACAAGCTATAAAAATCGTGGAAAACAAGTTTAAGTTTATTGAGGGAAGAATGAACTTAACAAAGAAGGATATAAAAAGAAAGTCAGAGCCGCCTTTTGAATAGACTGACTGCATGTTTTCTTGAGCAGCTACTTTTTTCATTTGAAAGTCTTGGAGATTTTTAAAAGGCTGCGAATAAAAATGTATTGGGCAGTTTTTTT
>TARA_B110000438_G_scaffold48241_1_pt1 | contig 10678 bp, 10 predicted proteins | sample TARA_B110000438 | Tara Oceans TARA_B110000438 (sample SAMEA4398413) | marine metagenome | biome: Polar Biome; feature: [MES] marine water layer (ENVO:01000295) within the mesopelagic zone...; material: water (ENVO:00002006), including particulate matter (ENVO:01000060) such as......
CCAGATGTGGCTATAGCTGCTGTAGAAACATGCATTGCTTTTCGACTATCTGTCTCAATTCTAAAACCCTTTGGAATCTTTTTCAAATTTACATATTGAGACTTTCCTACTAAAATCTGAAGTTTTGGAATCCGTTTCTTTAGAAATAAAGCAGTTGATAAATAGATTTCCCAATGTTTATTAATTTCTTGTTGCCTACTGCCTGGCAATAAGAGAAGAATGGGATAGCTTATTGAAAACCCATGTCTATTATAAAACTCTTTTGATGTTTCATCGAAATGTTTTTCTTCTACAAATGGATGGCCTACATATGTTGTTTCAAGGCCTTTTTTGTCGTACCATGTTTTTTCAAAAGGAAAAATAGAAATAGATTGGTCAATAAAAGAAATTAAAGTCTCTACTCGTTTTTCTTTCCAGGCCCAAGCTTGTGGTAAAATAAAATAAGTTATAGGAATACACAGGTGTTTAATGTTTTTTGCTAATTTTAAATTAAAACCTGGATAATCAATAAGGATCACTCTATCAGGTTTTGCTTTTTTTATAATATTAATTGTCTCACCCATTATTCGTACCATTCTTGGTAGATGTTTTATTACCTCTAAAAATCCCATAATTGCTAATTGATCTGTATGCTCAATAATATGCATTCCAGCATCTTTCATTTTATTCCCACCATGTCCCATAAATGATGAATTAGGTTCTATCTTTTTTATGGCATTAATTAAATGGGCTCCGTGTAGTTCACCAGATGGATCTCCAGCTACTATAAAAAATTTTAAAGGCTCAGATATCATTAATAAAGTGTTCCATGATATTTAAAAAATACCGGAGTTAGGATTACGTAATATAATTAACAGAATTATTAGTAAAATATTTTGTAAAGTTCGTTTTTCAGTTTTTATAGTTGAGTTAAATGAGGTTGGCTGGATCAAAGAGTTGTTTTTCCAGGGAAGGATTCGGGGGAAAAGGCGAGGGACATTCTTACAATACTTTAGATATTGATCTTTGAATAAATTTCTCAAGGTCTCCTCTTCTAGTGATATTATCATATAATATTGAAACGTGAAAAATAAAAGGACACTACATAATAATGGGACCATCATTGGTCCGCCTGAAAACAAGACTACTCCAGAATAAATAATCATATTACCGAAATAAAGTGGATTTCTGGACCTGGCATATGGACCGCTAGTACACAAACTTGGTGCTCCAACTTTTATAGTTCTTGTCACTCCGCCAGCATATCTCACGGCATTTATTCTGATTCCCTCACCGAGTGCTATAAGGATTAGTCCATATATTATGTAAGGATAAATAGTATTTGTAAAATATAAAATTGCTATCACAAGGGGGATTGGCGTGTAGCTCCTGTTTTTAAATAAAAAAGTTCGTATGTCCATTAATGTATATCTTGTATAATAAGTTGTTGTATTTCAAGTGCGACCTCTAATGCATCTCTTCCCGCTTTACCTGAGACGATAGGGGTTTCTTGCCCTTGTATTGATCGGATAAAATTATCCAGTTCCATTCTTAAAGCGTCACCCTTAATTAAGGGTGGTTTATTGTAGGCAATAAATCTTTCTGAATTATTATATTCAAAAGGGACGGTCATTAAGGCATTTGGAATCTCTTCGGGGGTTTCAATGATATTATATACCTCTGTTAATCCTTTTAAAAGGTCAATCGTTGCGTAAAGGTCTTGTTGAAATAATTTTATTTTTCTTACTTCCTCTTTTGCTATACGGCTTGATGTAATGCTTGCCACAGTGCCATTGCTAAAACGAATTCTAGCATGTGCAATATCAACAGAATCTGTTAAAATGGAAAGGCCGCTGGCTTTTATAGTTTTTAAAGGTGATTCAACCAGAGATAATAAAATATCGATATCATGAATCATTTTATCTAAAACAACAGGCACCTCAGTCCCTCGAACTGTAAATGGAGCCAACCTCTGTATCTCGATAAATCTGGGTTTTATTTTATATTCTTTTAGCGCTAACAATGCTGGGTTTAGTCTTTCGATATGCCCAACTTGAATTAATACATCTTTTTCTTCAGCTAAGGATATTAATCTATCTGCTTCATCTAAAGTTTGTGTAATTGGTTTTTCAATAAAAATATGTTTCCCACTGGCAATGCATTCTTCAGCTACCTTAGCGTGTATTGGGGTCGGGGTTACAATAGACAGAGCATCAACTTTTTCTAATAATAATTTGAGATCTGTAAAGAAGGGAACATTAAACTCCTCAGATATTTTTATAGCCTGGGAATTATTAACGTCTAAAAGTCCGACTAGATCGGCATTCTGTAGTGAGGCGTAGTGCTTTACATGGTGTTTTCCTAGATGCCCAACCCCAATGACACCAACTTTTATAGGTTCATTTCGCATACTGCTACCCTAAAATTACATCATCAGAATAACAGATTAAATATTAGAAAACATTAAATGTTATTATATTATTAAAAATCTTGCTTTTATTCTTAACAAACAGCAATTTTTCATGTAATTCGAAGTATTAATGGAGTTTCATAATGGCTAATGATATGAAATCCGGAGTTGGTTATGTTATTCCAGCAACGGGCGTTGTAGGCTTTTTTACATCCCTTCTTCTGGGGCAGTTCCTATTAAGCATTATAATTGCTATTTCTGGGATTTTGGTATGGTTTCTTTATATGCTAGTAATGGAATCCAATATACCAGAACAGATGGGCAATATGATAATATTGTTTGGCGTTATGCTGTCATTGGGAATATTTTTTGGTTTTGGAGTTACCCAGAATATGTGGGGAGGTTTTGAGTTTCAGCCTGAGGGGTCAATCTTTGCCCTGATTATCTTATTTTTTGCAGTTATTACAGGTTTAAACTTTCGTAATCAGCAATCTACGTTGGCTTCTTCAAATGGTGGGAATGGACATCTATCAGATGAAGACCGTGACCTCGTAATCAATGCGATTAAACAGAATCAAGAATCAAATGAAGAACCTACTCAAGTAGAGCCGAAGGTGATTCTTGTAAAACAAGAAGTCGGGCCTGCAAAAACCCAAGGAGCAGATGAAAATCAACAAGAATCTATCCCAAACCCCTATGACCCATACGGGATGACTAATAATCCATATTTTGCTTATCCTCCTGATTATTATGATGATTCTGAAGAGGATGAATGGGATGAGGATGAATATGAAGATGACGAGGAATATGAAGACGAATAAATCGTCTTCGGTCGGTGGTTAGACATTAAATTTAAAAAATATACAATCTCCATCTTTTACAATATATTGTTTCCCTTCTTGACGAATTAGTCCTGCCTCCGAAAGTAGTTTTTCTGACCCGAAAGCCATAATGTCATTGTAGTGAAAGACCTCTGCTTTTATAAAACCTCTTTTAAAATCAGTATGGATCTCTCCCGCCGCTTCTGGAGCTGATGATTCTTTTGAAACTGTCCATGCTCGTACTTCTTCTTCGCCGCAAGTAAAATAAGTCTGAAGTCCAAGAAGATCAAAGCTAGATCTAATTACTTTATGAAGGCCTGGTTCAGAAAGGTTGTATTCTTCAAGAAACATTTTTTTTTCAGCAGGTGGTAAAATAGCAATTTCTTGTTCAATTGAAGCACATATACGAATAGTATAATTGTTTTCTTTTTTAGCATAATCACTCAGCTCTTTTACGTATTGGTTCTGAGTCTCTGATTGTAAAATATCGTTTTCATCTACATTGGCGATATATAGAATTGGTTTATTTGTAAGTAGATGGAATGACGGTAGAATATCTTTCTCACTGTCTGAAAGGGCAATTGTTCTAGCCTGTTTACCATCAGAGCAGTGTTTAGTTAGACGCTCAATCAGGGCTAACTCATTGATTGCCTCCTTAGATCCTGAACGAGCAATTTTTTCAGTTTTGTGTTGTCTTTTTTCTAACGTCTCTAAATCTGCCAATAGTAATTCTGTTTCAATGGTCTCAGCGTCACGAATCGGATCGACTGAGCCATCTACGTGGGTAACATTTGCATTTTCAAAACACCTTACTACGTGAATAATTGCTGAGGTCTGTCTAATTTGGCCAAGGAATTGATTACCAAGCCCCTCCCCTTTACTTGCTCCGCGAACAAGTCCTGCAATATCCGTGAATTCTACAGTGGCTGGAATTATTTTCTTTGGATTATAGATGTTACCTAATTCGTTAAGTCGAGCATCGGGCAAGGAGACAATTCCGAGATGGGGTTCAATTGTGCAAAAAGGATAATTTTCTGCTGGAACACTAGATTCTGTAAGCGCATTAAATAGAGTCGATTTCCCAACATTGGGTAGTCCAACAATTCCACACTGGAGAGACATATATAGAAATTAATAAATAGGGTTATTAAAAAGAATCTAAAGACGGATCTCCGCCAAAATCATAGGTTAAATTGTTAAAAAGGCCTACTTGAAGATTCTTTGCAAAATAAATAGGCCGATCTTCTCCTGTACTCATAATTCCATCTGCCCAAACCATTAATTTTCCATGTCTTTCAAGTAATCTTTTGATATCTATATTATATATAATTTTTTTATGGTAGGGTCGGACTTGGCCTTTAAACTTTAGGTCTCCAACTCCTAGCGCACGCCCCCTTCCTTTTCCACCGACCCATGATAAAAAAAAGCCAACCAGTTGCCACATTCCATCGAGTCCGAGGCATCCGGGCATTACCGGGTCTCCTTTAAAGTGACAATGAAAAAACCAGTTTTCTTCTGTAATGTCTAGTTCGGCTATTATTTGCCCTTTATTATATTTTCCACCCTTTTCATCAATTTTAATAATACGGTCAATCATTAACATTGGAGGTAGGGGTAACTTTCCATTGTCCATCCCCCCAAGAACGCCTTCACCGCTTTCTAAAAGTTCTGTTTTTGTATAGCTATTTTTTTGAATCATTATTTTTGCCTATTATTACGCTAATTAGGCAAAGAGAGTACAACAAATTTTATTAATTATAAACCTACATTTGGGCTTCAATTCCCAAAATATTCCTCTAAATTATACAATAATTTATAGGAGAAAAAATGTCTGAATGGGTCTTATTACTTGGTGGTTCAACCGGTCATGGTGCAGCGACAGCTAAGCGTCTAGCTAGCGATGGCTATGGTATTATTGCCTTTCATTTTGATCGTGGTGAGGCAAAAAAAATTGCGGCAGAAACTATAAAAGAAGTTGAAGGTCTTTCTGGAGGGAGATGTCATTATTTTAATACAAATGCCGCTGCTGAAGAAACAATGGATAAATTTATTCCAAAGATTAAGGAAATCACAAGCGGTAAGCCGCTTAAGCTACTTTTACATTCTATCGCATTTGGAACTACTACAAATTTTTTTGGCGAAAAACCGGTAACTCAACGTCAAATGGATATGACCATACATGTGATGGGGAATGCACTTCTATATTGGACTCAAAAACTTTATGCTCAAGAGCTACTTGGTGATGGTTCTCGTATTATGGGTCTCACAAGTGAAGGCAATTATGTTGCAATGGAGGGCTATGGACCTGTCAGTGTAGCGAAAGTTGCCATGGAAGCTATTATTCGTCAGATTGGTTGGGAACTAGGTCAGTTTGGAATAACAGCCAACGCAATTCAAGCAGGTGTCACCCCAACAAGGGCTCTTACGAAGATTACTGAAGGTTGGGAGGGTTGGATTGAAAATACTAAGAAGCGTAACCCGATGCGACGCACAACAACTCCAGAAGATGTTGCCGGGACTATTTCAATGTTACTAACCCCAGGGGCAGACTTTATAAATTGTTCTATTATATATTGTGATGGAGGGGAATCAAGATCAGGCTCATTTTAATTAACTCAACCTTAGATAAGAAAAACTAGTTTTTTAGGCGTCGCTTGGGTTTTGTAGAAGTTTGTTCTCGATAAGAGCGATGAGCTCATGACAATCTTTATTGGGAGAAATATCAAAACTCAGCTTGGCTTCACTTAGTGCGTATTCCCACCAACCTTTTTTGGTGTAGGCAATCGCGAGTTTAAGGTGCGCTTTACCCAAGACTTGAAATTCTTCTCTTTTTAATTGACTTTGATCACCGGAATAAAGCCTAGAAACCTCACGGTATTCCATAATAGCCTCATCTGTAAGCCCTCGCTGTAGATACCAATTACCTAGATTAAGGTGTCTTGCGGGGTCCTCTTGGCATCCACTAATAATAATAGTAATGAAGACAGGAAGAATCACTTTTTTATAACGTGAAATTATATCAATCATAATTGGTCTCTAATTTTGAGTTCGCACTTAACTAAAATCAAGAAGAAAATCCATCAAGATGAAATGAGGTTTTATCTATTAATTTGGGGTCTTTAACGGAAAAATGCAATATTAAGATACTTATAGAAAGGCCGATTGCTATAATATAAAAAGAAGTTTGGTAAAGCCCCGATTGAACCAATTTTCCAATCACGGTTATAAATAAAAAAATAAAAGGGGCTAATAAAGTGTCGATCAACGCTAAATAGGTCTTAGTATCTCGTTCCCCCGCAAAGTCATATACGAGATTCATTGCAGATGGTAAAAAAGCTCCTTGTCCAATACCAATTGCGATAAAAATTCCGTATACCCAAACCATGTTTGATGCAAAAATGGCAAGAATAACAGCTATTAAATGACCAAAATATGAGAGTAGCATACTGCTTTTATGGCCAAAGTTATCCCCAAGCCAACCAGATAAATAGCTCGCAAATCCTGCGGCGATCACATTTAAAATAGTAAATATCCCTACCTCGCTAAAATCAAAATTAAACTTGTCCTGACAATAGGCAGCATAAAGCCCCATTCCAGGAAGATATAATGAAAAAAAGACTCTTGATAAAATATATTTTTGAAAGTTTTTATGTTTGAGGATGATTGCTTGGGCTTCATAAATAAAGCTTTTAACTGATTTATGTTTTTTAGCGTTACTTATTGAATTTATTTTAAATGGCAAGAATAGAATAGTTCCGATAGTCAGGCTAATAAAAAGCAGAAAAAATCCAACACCAAAATTTTTAGGGAAAGGTAATTCTAAAGATAAAAGATAGCTTAGGGCGATTCCACCGATAAAACTTCCAAGACTATTGAATGCAAACCCAAGTCCAAAAAACTTTCCACGCTCTTTTTTTATGGTACTCTGATTTAAAAAATCAGCCCATATTGGGACAATAATTCCAATTGAAAAAGCATAAATAATAAAATAAAAAAAATATATTTTCCATGCTGTCTTTGTTATTTCGGAATCTAAAAAAGAAAATGTAAAACCCATTAAAAAAGAAATAATTAGAATAGGGGCATGTGCAGCGATAACTGCTTTTTTTATATTTTTTATATTTCTCACAGCAGCAGCAGTAAATAGAGTTGGAACCGCAATTACAATTGAAAAAAGACCCGCTGTTGCAACAATAACACTGTCTGGAGCACCAAGCTGCTTTAGGAAGAGGGGAACAATGGCATATAGAGTATGAAACGTTACTCCAAACCCCCAAGAAAATTCATGAATAAGATTGTATTTGAGGTTATGGTTATGGTCTGATAGAGTTAATTCAGCCATTTTTTCCTGTCCTAGAAAGTGTGAACATAGAGGCCATTAGTATTATTGCACCAAAAAACTGTGTAGGTGTAAATATTTGACCGTGGACAAACCAATCTAAAAAAACCGCAGAAAGGGGCCAAGCAAGTTCATAAATTGTAGCGTGAGAAGCAGGTAAATACTTTAATCCATAGTAATAGATAAATAATGCTAAAGCACCAGTAGAAAAAACTATAATTATTAAAATTTTCCACTGGTGAGAGGTTAGTTCAAAAGCAATATTACTTTCAGTCACTCCAAAAATTACAAAAGAGCCTACAGCTGTTAAGACTAAACGCAACGCTGTGACCACTGTTAATGGAAGTTTGTTCAACGCATGCTTGCCTAATACAGTAGAGCTACCCCAACAAAATGCAGCCAATAATGCAAGTAGGGCCGCAATTAAAGTTTTATCATCCCAATCTGAATAAGTAGTTGTCCCAAAAGTAACAAGATATCCTCCGAGCATAGCAATAACTGCAAGTATAATAAATCGAGAGGATAATTTTTCTTTTAAAATTAATGCAGCAAGAGAAATAGCAAACAATGGCTGCAGTTTTTGTATTAAAACAACAACAGATAGATCTATATAATTAATATAGCTTAGAGCTTTAGTGTAAAAAAACGTACCTAGTATTCCCCCACAGATTGATATCCATGCAATTGAAACCCAGCCTGTTTGGTTGAGCTGTTTTATTTTTTTTTTCTCTGCAAAGAGGAATGGTAAAAAAAGTAATGCACCCATTGCATGTTCTAGAGTGACGATTAGTAAAGAAGATACAGAATAAAGCTCTTGCCGGAGTAATCCATCTAAGCTCCACAGTAATGCTGCAAATACGACAGCAAGAGGAGGGAATAATTTTCTCATGATATGAGTCTATAAATAATGTAAAAACTTATTTTTATAAAAACATCAAATTTTTATGCTTGCCCACTTATGTTGCTAGCTACGCCAAAATCAATACCCAGAGATTCTGCTGCCTGGGTCCACATTTGTTCAGGCTGGATATTAAAAATAAAATCAGGAGTTGTATTTTGAATTAACCAATCACCATTTTCAATTTCTTTCTCTAGTTGACCTTGAGACCAGCCAGAATGACCAAGTATTAATTTAAACGAGACATCAGACTTAGACTGTAGATCTTTTAAAACTTCAAGTGTTCCTGTTATCGAAATAGATTTGGAAATATTAACAGTATTATCAGACCGATGCCTTGATTCATGTAACACTAGTCCTTTTTCTAATAATACGGGTCCGCCAAAAAATATGTCTTTTACAATTGGATTATCATCTTCACTAATTGTTTCAAGAACAGTTTTAAGCTTTTGATCTTTAAATTGTTTATTAATAATTATACCCATTGCTCCATTGTTACTATGTTCACAAATATAAACAACAGATTTTGAAAAAAACAGATCAGTCATGTGAGGCATGGATATTAGTATTTGGTTTTTTAGCGTGCCCATGCTCCAAACTAAACATATTGCAATCCTATGTCAAGACATTGGATTTAAAATACTAGACTTAAAGGACAAATCCTTTTTGAGTTTGGGGCGTTAAATGAAAAGTCCGTAGATTTGGCGATGATTAAGATTATCACATTATTATTCCTTTATTATAACGAAAATACTTAAAACGATAAATAAAACGAAAATGCCAAAGCCCACAGATAAAATTATAGTTAAAGGAGCACGCCAACACAATTTAAAGAATATTGATATTGCGATACCCCGAGATAAGTTTGTAGTGATTACGGGGCTCTCAGGCTCTGGAAAATCATCTTTAGCGTTTGATACAATCTACGCTGAGGGGCAACGTAGATATGTAGAATCTCTTTCATCATACGCCAGGCAATTTTTAGGTTTAATGGAAAAGCCAGATATGGATGCAATTGAAGGGCTCTCTCCTGCGATTTCAATCGAGCAAAAATCTACAGCAAGGAATCCAAGGTCTACGGTTGGGACTGTAACAGAAATTCATGATTACTTACGTTTGCTTTATGCTCATATTGGGCATCCACATTGCTGGAAATGTAGAAAGCCAATTCAAAAACAAACGGTTCAACAGATTGTAGATACTGTAAAAAAATGGAAAAAAAACACCAAAATGCATATCCTTGCACCATTAATTCGTGGGAGGAAGGGGGTTCACAAAGGTGTTTTCTCTGAAATTCAAAAAGATGGATTTTTGAGGGTAAGGGTTGATGGAGTCGTGATGTCTATCAATGATAACATTGCCTTAAACAAAAATAAAAAACATACAATTGAAGTAGTAATTGATAGGATAATCCTAAAAGAAAATGCTTATGAAAGGCTCACCGAATCTGTTGAATTAGCTCTTAAGGTTGGAAGTGGGCTTTTAATAATAAATGAATTACCTGATAGAGAGCACTTATTTTCAGAGCATTTTTCGTGCCCGCTTTGTGAAGTCTCCATGGAAGAGTTGCTACCTCGGGCGTTTTCTTTTAATTCACCTTATGGAGCTTGCCAACAGTGTGATGGTTTAGGTTCCCACATGGAGGTTGATCCCAATCTACTGGTACCAGATAAAACTAAAAGTTTAATTCAAGGAGCGATTGTCTCGATGGGTGAACAACCACGAGGTAACTGGTATGGAAGCATTTTAAAGAGCCTATCAAAGCATTTTAATTTTAATTTTACAACCCCATGGATAAAGATGCTTCCTGAGATTAGACAAATTCTTCTTTATGGTACGGGTGATAGTAAATTTAAAATGGAGTATAGCTCTGAGCGTTGGAGTGGAACCTATTCAGGAGGTTGGGAAGGTGCAATCCCAAATTTAATGCGAAGGTATACTCAGACAAAGTCGTCGGGCATACGCCAATGGATAGAACAATTTATGAGCATGCGCCCATGTTCGGCTTGTAATGGGTCTAGGCTTAGGAAGGAAACTCTAGGCGTAACGATAAATCAGAAAAACATAGGTCAAATTTCAGCTATGTCTATTAAGGACCTTCAACTTTTTTTTAGTAGTGTTCAATTAACACAAATGGAAAAAGAGATAGGCGAACAAATTTTTAAAGAAATTCAGCAAAGACTAAGCTTTCTTGTAAATGTTGGTCTTAGCTATCTTACGTTAGACCGGTC
>TARA_B110000438_G_scaffold88239_1_pt1 | contig 10678 bp, 11 predicted proteins | sample TARA_B110000438 | Tara Oceans TARA_B110000438 (sample SAMEA4398413) | marine metagenome | biome: Polar Biome; feature: [MES] marine water layer (ENVO:01000295) within the mesopelagic zone...; material: water (ENVO:00002006), including particulate matter (ENVO:01000060) such as......
AAAGTATCGGCTTTTTATCCGTTGGTTTTTACCTGTTTGTGCTTCCGGTCATATTAGCTAAAACCGTTTTAAAAGATATGTACAACGCATACGGACCAACCCGTTTTACCAGTCTGATGATATTTGGATTAGTTATGCTAGCTCTTCCGATAAAAATGTACCTCAGATGGTTAATCAATTTAAAATATATCATTGCTATCCCTGAGTGGTTCTTTAACATATAAAACTATAGATGTTTAAAAACGACGAACGATATTGGAATATTAATCTACTTAACAAGTGGTTCGCTATTTCCTCTCTGGTCTTCTTTGCTGTGATGATCTGGACCTTTATAGACGATAATGATGATGAGTTTAAAGAATATCAAAAACAGTTCAGAAGACTTCAGGTTGAGAAAACAGAAAAAAAACTTGGTGCGGAGCTCGAAAGCGTTGAGGGTAAGGTAGAAAAATATGATACTCAACTTGCCAAAGCCCAATCAGGATATGAAAGTAAATCAGACTTAATAAATTCAATCAATGATGAGCTGGGTAAGCTTCGTGCCGATTTTTATAACATTAACCTAAAATATTCAGAACAAAAGGCCAAACTTGATGTGATAAAATTCCACCTAGAAAGTGAAAATGCTCATGGCCCTAATCATAAAACTGATACGAAAGAAAAATACAAGAATAAGGTAGCCTCGCTAAATGAGATTAAACTGAAAAAAGAAAACTATGATATAGAGATTTCTAAAAGAGAGACAAAATTAAAGAATTTGAAAAAATCTCTCAAAGAGGCTCAAGAAAACAGAGATATAATACTTAAAAAAGTTAGTCTTTCTCAGAATAAGCTAAATGTTTTAGATCGTTCAAAAATGAGTTTTATGAATAAACTTGGAGATATAGTTAGAGATCTACCAGTACTTGACTTTATGGATCCATATTATAAAGTTAAGCAGACAGTTGTAAAAGATATTCACTATGATGTGAATTTTGCGGCAATGCCAGCTGTTGACCGTTGTACAAGCTGTCACCTCGGTATCGGAAATCCAGACTTTGTCGATGCTGAACAGCCTTATACTACTCATCCAAATCTAGATCTCTATTTAACTAGTAAATCTCCACACCCAGAAGAATCTTTTGGTTGCACGTCTTGCCATGCTGGAAGAAGCAGGGGAACATCATTTGTATCCTCTTCACATACACCAAACACGCCAGAACAAAAGCGTGAGTGGGAAAAAAAATATGGTTGGAAAAAAATTCATCATTGGCTCCAGCCGATGCTTCCTACTCGCTATACACAGGCAAGCTGTTTTAAGTGCCACACAAACACAAGTGACCTGGCTGGCGCTGAAAAGATAAACCTTGGTCTTACTCTAGTAGACAGATCAGGGTGTAACGGTTGTCATGTATCCGCAAACTGGCCGTCAATGGGAAAATCAGGTCCTGATCTCAGAAAATTAAATGAAAAGTCTCACCCAGACTGGGTATCAAAATGGATAAAAAACCCCCGAAGTTTCCGTTATAATACAAGGATGCCTCATATTTTCGAGCAAGCAAATCAAGAAAGTCCCGAAATTGCCAAAAGAAACATAACCGAGATTGCATCTATTACTCATTATCTATTCAAAGAAAAAAAAGTCCATAGACCTAATAATCCATCAAAATATCTTGGTAATCCAGCAAATGGTGAAAAATTATTTTCAGCTGTAGGCTGTATGGGTTGCCACGTAAGCGAGAACGATCCTTCTTCATCTCCCTCTCCAACTACATTTAAAGAGCTATCTAAACTACAAGGACCAAACCTCATAGGTCTAGGTTCTAAAGTATCGCCTGAGTGGATGTTTAACTGGCTCAAAAAACCACATAAATATATGCCGTCTACCAGAATGCCAGACCTAAGACTTAGTGATAGTGATGCGAGAGATCTTACTGCATACTTATGGGATAATAAGAATTATGATTTCGATCAACTCAAGCCACCAAAAGAGGATAAAGAAGTTTTAGATGAACTGACTCTAGATTGGCTCATGAAAATGAATCCAGAAAAATATGCAATTGAAAAAGCTTCAAAAATGACAAAGAGTGATAAAATGTCCTTTGTAGGGGAAAAAAGCATTCGCCATTACGGATGTTTTGGATGCCATAATATTGATGGTTTTATGGATGCCAAGCCTATCGGTGTTGAGATTACATCAGAAGGCTCAAAACCGGTTGATAAATTTGATTTTGGACTATTCCACGATATTGAACACACTAATTATGCGTGGATAGAAAATAAACTGCGTACTCCTCGAATCTATGATCGAGGAAAAGAGAGTGAACCATTAGATCTTTTAAAAATGCCTAATTTTCACTTTTCAGAAGAAGAAATAGAGGCCGTTACTACTGCAATATTAGCGTTTAATACAGATAAAGTTGGTGAGCCGCTTCTTGCTCACAAAAAACTTCCTGATTACAATAAAGAGGGTCACCGTTTAGTCAAAAAATATAATTGCCAAGGATGTCACTTGATAGAAAATCAAGGTGGCCAGCTAGTGGAGCATATCGGCGCACCAGAGTATAGTCCCCCAAACCTTAATTCTCAAGGTAGAAAGACCAATCCAAACTGGCTGATTAAGTTCTTTAATGATCCTATGACTGTGAGGCCTAATCTTCAAGTTAGAATGCCTAGCTTTCATCAGATCAGTGACCAGGAATGGGATACTATTATAAAATATTTTCAGAGTATAGATAATGAAAGTACTGGCTACAGAGCTCCGCACCAGTTTGTTACTGGTAGTCGAAAGTTTAAAGCAGGTGAAAAAGTCCATGAGCTTGGGGCGTGTAATAATTGTCACTTCTATGGTAATGAATTTCCAGTTCAGACGGCATCTACCTGGGCTCCAAACCTTGCACTCACAAAGGAGCGGCTAAATCCGGAGTGGATTGTTGATTGGCTTCGCGATCCACAGGCCATAATGCCTGGAACAAAAATGCCTGCACCTTATTTACCTACTCCTGATGTTTTAGAGACAGATGACGCGGTCACAACCTGGGGTAGAGATCTTGTAAACTTAAAAGGAAACCAAGAGGCTATGATTGAGGGCCTAAGGGATTACATGTGGAACATAAATGGTAAGGTTGATATATCTGAAGAAGTAAAAGCTTACTTTGATGAAAATGGATACGATTTTTCTGAGGATGAGGATGAGGATGACTGGGATGACGAAGACTGGTAACGCTTACCTAACTACTGTCATATAGTTTTCAATATCTTTTTTTACATCCTTCGCTAACCAACTATCCCCTTCCCAGACATTTAATAACTCCATATTAGGACCAATTAGCGCTGAACGTAGATTGTGTCCTATGTTATTTTCTTCGACACCCCAGAATTCACTCCCTATTTCACTAGATAGAATATGAAGATCAGCGATACTCCCAGTGCTCGACCATACGTTCCAATTTTCATAGCTACTTACAGATGGTCCATAAAAATCATTTAAGATATCTGGAGTATCATAAACATAGTCAAAGCTTATCATGATTAATTCAAGCTTGCTGTTGTTACGAAAGTTGTTAGCTAATACCCCATTTTTTATAACAACAGCGGGACACATATTAGGGATTGGACAGCGAGTAAAAATGAAAGACACAAACCGGAATTTTCCATTCAGACTACTTAATTGAATAACCTCACCATTAATATCTAACAAACTTATATCACTTAATCTCTCACCAATTTCCTTTTTCCCATACTCATCATCCCAAAACCCGTCGCTGTTATCAATAACATCTGAATGTCCTAAAATAGTAAAATCAGTAGCATAACTATTAGCAGCTGTAACTATTAACCTGAATTTTAGACTATCACCAACAGATAAACCCTGTATATCTTTTTTATCTTTAAATTTAAAAGGCATGACCATAGACGTCATAAAACCGGGTATTGAATCATGATCAATAATGATAGTATTAAGACTTTCTTTTATATCTTTGATTACTCCGAATGCGACATACTCTTTATCCGTATTTGTACAACTGATAAAAAAATAAATAGTTAGACTAAGTGCATTTCGTTTCATATTTAAAAAAAAGGGCAAACAAATTGTCCGCCCTTTTCAAAATTATTCGAATAATTTATTTCTTCTTAGGCCTGGTAAATGTGAAATTTTTTGTTAAAGTCTCTTTGCCTACGGTAATAGTCTCATTCATAGGAAATTTCTTGAATTTTTCCTGCCAGCACGTAACCTCATATGTACCCGCTGGGACGCCTTTAATCTCATAGTTTCCATTGGAATCAGTAACAGCATAATAAGGATGGTCCGAGACTAAGACCCATGTTTTCATCCACGGATGGACATCACACTTGATGTAGAACGGATCCTCTGATTTATCAAATTTTGATTTTTTAGTCTTTACAACCTTCGGCATAGCAAAGTTAAACTCTCTATTCTTCTTCGGCATAGAATGGATGTTGTGCAAAGTAGCGTCACTGTTTTTGATTAATAATTCTTGGCCAGCTTGGATTCCAAAAACATGAGGGTAATACACACAGCCTTTTTGGTCTAGCTCTACTGAAGTGCTCGGTGCATCCCCACTATATGATACATTTTTTAGATACACAATACACTCCGCTAGTTCACCGTTAGCATTAACTTTAAAGCTTTCTGAGAACACTTTCTCAGAGTGTGCAGCTCCACAAATAGGATCTGCATCCATTCGAAGTGGCTTTTTCTTTGGAGGTTTGCCATCATATTTTACCGTTCCTTTTATGTCGCCTGCATGAGACTCTGATAACAAACAAAAAAGTATGAGAGAAGAGATGATAGTTTTAAATAAATTCATGGGGTGATTTCCTTATTATTAAATCAATTATAAGTAGAATTTATCACAATATGGTCAATTACATCAATAGCATTAAATATATTTAGTTATCGAAATAAAATTATCAATAGAGACTTAGAATTATATGTATGTTTTTATGATCACCTGCTATATCCTTATGGTAATAAACTGTTTCAATCTGCTATTATGCGGTGCAATGGGTTTTTTAGGGTTTAACACATTTAGCGCAAACCATGCACAATTTTCCTTATTTTCTATCCTCATTTTCATACTTACTGAAACTCTTGTTATGTACTTTTTCATAGCTACTGGTAAAAGTATCAAGACCATACTGAGCGAACAAAATCATTCGAAATCTGGGAAAATCTGGGAAAAAGTCAAATACATAAAAAAAATAATTTTCCCGCAAATAATGCTCACAATTTTATTGGTTGGAGGTACATACATATTCTACTTCGGCTACATTAAGTCTAGTACAATAAATGATGGCGCCCCTCTTTCATGGGTTCAGGTACCGTTATACTGTATAGCTATAGCACATCATGTGTGGTCTCTAAAGATTAAAAATGATTCATTTAAAATGCAGATCGACTTAGTTAATGAAATGTCGGCATACACTGAATAAAACATGTACTACATGGCTAAATCACTACAGCTACTGGGTATTATATCAATTACAGTAGGAGTAATTATTAAATATCCTAGTCTCATGGACCCAAAGTTATTATTCGCTGCGATTATAATATTTGGCGCTGGTTTGGCTATTGAAAAATATCTGTTAAAATAGATTATTTATGTTATAATGCGTAGCCAATATGTTTAATTTTAGTACTTAATCGGAATCAATTATAAATGGCTACATATAATCATCTAAAAGGAATACCAGAACTTCCTGAGGTTCCTAACGTAAAAAAGAAGAGACCAAAGCAGATGGCAGTGGTTGACGAGGATAACTGCACAGGGTGTCAAGCATGTGTTCCCTTTTGCCCCGTGGACTGTATAGAGTCTGTTCCAAAAGAAAAGTATGGAATGCCTATCCCTCCGGTTCAAGTCAGATTTGATGAGTGTATTGGATGCCAAGTCTGTGCAAGGGTCTGCACTAAAATGACATGGGACGCAATCAGAATGATAGACACAGACACCTTCGAAAAATTATACGATTATAAAATATAACTAGATTAGCTACCTCGGAGTAAAAATTGAGTTCCAAGTCACATAATCATGATCACCACGATGAAGGGTTTATTCGTAAGTATATTTACTCTGTTGATCATAAAGTAATCGGACTTCAGTATGGAATAACATCATTACTTTTTTTACTTTTTGGTTTTTCACTGATGGCTATCATGCGCTGGCAACTTGCCTATCCAGATACGCCAATTCCTATTGTAGGATTCTTATTTGGAGAAAGCGGAACCTTGGCACCAGAGCAGTACAACTCCCTTGGTGCTATGCATGGGACGATCATGATATTCTTAGGTGTTGTCCCTCTCGCAGTTGGTGCTTTTGGTAACTATATAGTCCCTCTCCAGATTGGTGCGATTGATATGGCATTTCCAAGGCTTAATGCCGCGAGCTATTGGTCTTATTTTGTCGGCGGTGTTATCATGCTCTCAAGCTTTTTTATGCCAGAAGGTGCTGCAAGATCTGGTTGGACATCTTACCCGCCCCTATCAGTATTTGAGAATGGTCAAACCATTTGGCTTATTTCTATGATTTTCTTGATTACCTCATCTTTACTTGGTTCAATGAACATCATTGTTACAATCGTTCAGCTCAGAGCTCCTGGTCTAACCTGGATGAGACTCCCACTTTTTGTGTGGTCTCAGTTTGTTACCTCATTTTTGTTGGTTCTTGCGTTCCCACCTTTAGAAGCCGCCGCGATATTGCAGCTTATGGACCGTGTTGCAGGTACAAGCTTTTTTCTGCCTAGCGGGCTAGTTCTTTCGGGTGAAATTGTTGATGTAGCCGGTTACGGTTCTCCGCTACTTTGGCAGCATCTCTTTTGGTTTTTAGCCCATCCAGAGGTATATGTATTAATTCTACCAGCGATGGGTATTGTAGGAGAGATACTTGCGAATAATACTAGGAAACCACTTTGGGGATATAAATCAATAGTATATTCAATAATATTTCTTGGTTTTTGCTCATTTATCGTCTGGGCCCATCATATGTTTCTAACAGGTATGGGGCAGGCAATGAGCGCTTTTTTCCAAACCACCACAATGATTATCTCTATCCCTTCTGTTGTGATTTTAACTTCTTATTTTCTGTCCCTCTGGGGCGGATCGATACGGTTTAATACGCCGATGCTCTTTGCTCTCGCTTTTTTACCAATGTTTGGTATTGGCGGACTTACGGGGCTACCTCTGGGCTTAGCTGCTAGTGATATCTATCTGCATGATACTTACTATGTTATCGGACACTTCCACTATGTGGTTGCACCTGGAACCATATTTGCATTGTTTGCAGGTATCTACTACTGGTTTCCAAAGTTTACGGGTAAAAAAATGAATGAGATGCTAGGAAAATTACATTTCTGGCCATCATTGATTTTTATGAATGGTATATTCATGCCGATGTTTATACAGGGGCTTGCAGGAGTATCAAGAAGACTAGCAGATGGTGGAGAGTCCTACGCTCACGCTAGCGGTGTTTTGCACTTGAATGAGTTCATGACCACATCAGCTTTTCTATTAGGTATTTCTCAGCTTCCATTTATTATTAATATAATAATGTCATTATTCTCAGGAGAAAGAGCTGGGAAAAATCCATGGAAGTCGACCACCGTAGAATGGACAGCTCCATCACCTCCACTGGCACATGTAAATTTTGATTCTGAGATCATTATATATCACTCTGCATATGAATATAGTGTTCCCGATGCAAAAAAAGATTTTACACCCCAAACGGAGAAATAAACGAGACTATGGAAGTACCTTATATAATCAAAGAGCGAGAAGATACCGGACTTATAAACTCAAAATTAGGAATCTGGATCTTTTTATCTTCAGAGGTTATGCTTTTTGGAGGTTTATTCTCTGCATATATTTTTTTAAGACTTGCCGCACCTCCAGGTTCTTTTGGAGAGTGGGCATCTGAGTTGAGCGTACCGATGGCTACAATAAACACACTTGTTCTTATTTCCTCAAGTGTTTCTATGGTCATGGCCTGGGTGTCACTTAAGTTAAATGATTTTTCTAAGTACAAAATGTATATGGGATTAACGTTGCTATGTTCGCTTATCTTTTTGGTGATAAAATATTTTGAATATACCGGAAAATTTCATCATGGTATCTATCCATCCAGTAATACATTTATGGCAATCTATTTTACGCTTACTGGCCTTCATGGGATTCACATCATTGGTGGGATGATCGTGATGCTATATTTTTGGCTTCCTTTTGGCAATAAAATGTGGGACAGTCAACCTGAATTATTTACAAACCGGGTAGAGGCACTAGGTCTTTATTGGCACTTTGTAGACCTCGTCTGGATTTTTCTATTTCCTGTACTATATCTATTGTAAGGATGAATTATGAGTAGTGACCACGATACCGCATCAATTCAAGATCACATAAGAGTATATCTTTTTGTTTTTGGAGCGCTTGCCGTCTTAACAGTTATTACTGTTGCAGCATCTTACCTTGATATAAGCACATCTGAAGGCATTTTTCTAGCGCTGATTATTGCTTCGGTTAAAGCATCTCTTGTTGCTGGATATTTTATGCATCTTATTTCCGAGAGGAAAATGATTATTTGGATACTATTATTGACAGTCTTTTTCTTTTTTGTAATGATATTTTTGCCTCTAATCTCTAATCTAGATCACACCAGCATAAATGGTTGGTATTAAAACATTTCATCTTTTTTTTATAGGCGTATCCATTCTCCTAACGGGATGGTACGGTTATTTTGAGATTACGACTCCTACAAACCCAGGAATGATTTCAACTCTTAGTAGTGTCGTGTCTCTATTACTAATGGCAGGGCTCAGTCTCTATGGGTATAACGTTTACAATAAGTTTAAAAAAATATAATGATATCATTTATTAGAATCTTATCTGTTTTAACCATATTTATGACTGGATCTTTATATGCGTGTTCTACGTGCTTTGGGGATCCAAATTCTGCGGCAACTGAGGGCATGAACTGGGCCATAATATCGTTGTTGGCCACTACCGGTGGTGTCCTATCTGGTATTCTTCTATCAATAAGAAGTTTGGCTAACAAATCAAAAAAATATTATGAGAATAAAGGAGAATCGTCTTGCTAGATTGGTTACACAAATACGGACTCCCTCAAAATTTATCACTTCAGGGCGAATATATAGATAATGCTAATGTACTAATGCACTGGCTAATGCTATTCTTATTTCTAGGCTGGGGAGCATTTTTTATTGTGAGTCTCTACAAGTTTAGTTCATCAAGAAATAAAAAAGCAAGTTACACTGGTGTGGAATCACATATTTCTTCTCTTCTTGAAGGTGCCATCGCTATCATAGAGATTATTGCTCTATTCGGTTTTTCCTACCCCGTGTGGTCCTACCGTGTCAATGCGGTGCCAGATTCTAGAGATGCTGTAAATATTAGAGTAATCGCTCAGCAGTTTGCCTGGAACATACACTATCCTGGCGCTGATGGTGTGTTTGGAAAAACAGATATAAAATTAGTGGATGAAGCGGAACAAAATTTTATTGGTATTGATCGTAGTGATGAGTTTGCTAAAGATGATATCATTTTACAAAACCAAATGCATATCCCTGTGAATAAAAAAATTCGTGTTGATCTCTCTTCAAAAGATGTGATACATAATTTCAAACTTCCAGAGCTTAGAGTCTCTCAGGATGCAATACCAGGAATGACAATTCCCGTTCACTTTACGGCCACGATGACATCAAATCAATTTTTGAAGACAATCGTAGGTACCTCTAGAGAAGGAAAGGGCCTAGAAATTGCCTGTGCTCAATTATGTGGTATTACTCATTATAGAATGCGTGGATATCTTACTGTTGATACAGAAGAAGAATATAACGATTGGCTTGCAAGTGAAGCTGAATACCTAGATTTTGGTGATGATGATGATGAATGGGGCGATGATGAAGACTGGTAAGGTCTAAGAAATATTTCATATATAATTATACCACCCACCGGATGGTAACCCTTATAAATCACATCTCATTATTTTATTTCTCAACCCTTGATATAATTACTATTACTGATAAATACTTTTTCATTTAAAATCCTTGAATAATCCAAAGCTACAAAAAATTACTCCATGCCATGGTCCAAACTTTCTGTATTACCCGTTTTATGCTCGTGGAAAACCATAAAGTAAATCAAACTCGACACCAGCATCACCACCCCTAAAACAGACATCCCGTATGTCAGGTAGCGAAAGAATTCCAATCGGGAAACATCTGCCGCGAATTGGTCTTTGACCCCCATGACACCGATTGCACCGACATATCCGATTGAATCTGCCACATAAATCACAAATACGGCTGTGCCCATCGCCCTTGTTGACGCAATCAACCGCTCAAACAGGACTGAGCCATAGGGTACGTATGCTAGATACGACCCGAGTCCGCACAGAATCATCCACGTCAGACCATCGATCATGCCATTATCAAATAACAGGGTACCGATACCCATCAACATGACACCGAACGTCATTACACCAAACGCACCGATCAGTCCCCATAAGTTATTTTTAATCAGGTTGAGCATGGCCAACGCTCCTACCACACCAAAGGCCACCCACAATTCGCTGCGAGTGAAAATCGCATTTTCGTTTATGCCATATCCCAACTGGTCAAATATCTCGACCCCAAAATTATCACGAAAATCACGATACGCCGTCAAAAA
>TARA_B110000438_G_scaffold155574_1_pt1 | contig 10675 bp, 9 predicted proteins | sample TARA_B110000438 | Tara Oceans TARA_B110000438 (sample SAMEA4398413) | marine metagenome | biome: Polar Biome; feature: [MES] marine water layer (ENVO:01000295) within the mesopelagic zone...; material: water (ENVO:00002006), including particulate matter (ENVO:01000060) such as......
GTTCTAATGTACGAATAATCATCTCTTTTTCTAAGTCTCTAGTATTAAATGCGCCAATAGCATCTCCTTTGATCAAATGATCATTATCCAAGCTACTAATTTCATTATCTTGAATACGATTTTCAAAATTTGCATTTATATTTCTAGGAGAATTTAATGCGGAAAAATCAGATTGTTTTAGCAATAATTTTAGATCTTCAACATCTTGCCTTAAGAATAATAATTGTCTTAGAATCAATTCTCTTTCTGCTTGATCTGGATCTCTATTCACTAAAACAGGTAATGCGGTATTATCAGAAAAATCAGTCATATTTTCATTTTCTAATTGCCTTTCAATGATTTCGCCTGTAATTCTTTCACCTTTTTGTAAAATTAATACACTCTCAACAAAATTTCTTAATTCTCTTACATTTCCAGGCCAATCACATTTTTGCATTACCTTGATTGCTTCCGGAGTAAATCCTTTATACTTAATACTGTTTGTTCTGCTAAACTGTAATGCAAATCTATCAACTAGCAATCGAATATCACTCTTTCTTCTTCTTAATGGGGGCAGGTTAATTGTAACAGTTTTAAGCCTATAGTAAAGATCTTGTCGAAATTTTCCCTCTTTGACAAGTTTTGCCAAGTCTTTATTGGTTGCAGCTACAACTCTAGTATCTGTTTTTTTTGATACAGAATCTCCCACTCGCATATACTCACCGGTTTCTAAAACTCTTAACACTTTAACCTGAGTTTCTAAGGGCATATCTCCAATTTCATCAAGAAATATTGTTCCCTTATCTGCAGTTTCAAAATAGCCTTTTCGAGATTCGTTGGCATCTGTATAAGCACCTTTTTTATGTCCAAATAATTCGCTTTCAATGATACCTTCTGGAATAGCTCCACAATTAACAATAACTAGCTGCTTAGATGATCTTTTACTTCCTAAATGTATTGCCTTACTTATAAGCTCTTTTCCTGTTCCAGATTCCCCGTTAATTAAAACAGAAATATCTACATCTGCAACCTGACCAACCATATGCAAAACATGCTTAATCTCATCGCTTTCGCCAATAATTCCTGCTTTTTGTTTAATTAATTCAATATTCATAGTTAACCTCTTAGCTGCTTATCCTAATTTCTTTATCTAATTTCTTTATTTCATCTCTTAAGTTTGCTGCCTTTTCAAATTCTAAATTATCAGCAGCCTCTAGCATTTCTTGTCCAAGCATTTCTAGAACAATTTTTTTATCTTCATTTAAAAATCTATCTGTTTTGACATCTCTTTTAATTTCAATTTCTCCATCTCTAAATGATTCAGCTACACTCGTAGCTTCCATTATTTCATCAATTGATTTTTTAATCGATGTTGGAATGATATTATTTTTTTTATTGAAGGCTAGCTGAATAGCTCTCCTTCTGTCAGTTTCGTCAAGTAGGTACTGCATTGAATCTGTAATTCTATCAGCGTATAAAATAACCTTACCATCTATGTGTCTAGCTGCTCTACCAGAAGTCTGAACGAGAGAACTTTTAGATCTTAAAAATCCTTCTTTGTCTGCATCTAAAATTGCAACAAGAGAAACTTCTGGAAGGTCAAGCCCTTCTCTTAATAAGTTAATTCCTACTAGTACATCAAATTCCCCTAAACGCAGATCTCTTAAAATTTTTACTCTTTCAATAGTTTTTATCTCAGAATGAAGATATCTGACTCTGATTCCCTGAGTGCTTAGATATTCAGATAGATCTTCTGACATTTTTTTAGTTAAGGTAGTAACTAGACATCTCTCTTTCTTTATAGTACGAATCTTTATTTCACTAATTAGATCATCAATTTGACCAAGAGACGGCTTGACTATGACCTCAGGATCAACTAAACCTGTTGGACGATTAATTAATTCTGTTACTGCTCCAGAAGATAATTCTAATTCTTTTTGCGCTGGTGTTGCAGAGGCATAAATTACCTGATTTTGAATTGCTTCAAACTCTTCAGCTTTAAGCGGCCTATTATCGTAGGCAGCTGGCAATCTAAATCCATGCTCAATTAAGTTTTCTTTTCTTTTTCTATCTCCATTATACATACCTTTTATCTGAGGAAGAGTTACATGAGATTCATCGATAACAGTTAAAAAGTCTTTAGGAAAAAAGTCTATCAACGTTGAAGGTCTTTCACCTTCCTTTCTTCCATCAAAATATCTAGAATAATTCTCAATACCTGAACAATAACCTATCTCATCAATCATCTCTATATCAAAATTAGTACGTTGAGTTATACGCTGTTCTTCTAAAAATTTTTCATTCTTATTGAAAAATACTACTCTATCTTTTAAATCTTTTTTTACCTCTTTAATAACTTTTTTATTTTTTGATTTATCGGATACAAAATGTCTTGCAGGAAAAAGATTTGATTCATCAACTTCTTCTATTTCTTCTCCTGTCAATGGGTCAAAAATGACGATAGATTGAATAGTATCTGAGAAAATATCAACTCGAACAGCTTTTTCTTCATATGCTGGAAATATTTCAAAAATATCTCCCATAATTCTAAAATTACATCTCTCTAGAACTTGATCATTTCTCTTATAATATATGTCAATTAGAGCTTCTGTAAGACCCCTGCGACTTATTGGATTATTTTTTTTCAAATTGACTACTTGGTTCTTCCATTCTTTCGGAGAACCTAATCCGTAAATACATGATACTGAACTAACGACAATAACATCTTTTCTTTGCAATAATGAACTCGTGGCTTTTAATCTTAATCGATCAATTTCCTCATTCATTGAAAAATCTTTTTCTATAAAAGTGTCTGTGATAGGCATATATGACTCTGGCTGATAATAGTCATAATAACTAATAAAATACTCTACTGCATTATTAGGAAACAAGCTCTTAAACTCGCCATAAAGCTGTGCCGCTAAAGTTTTATTATGAGAAATAATTAATGTAGGTTTTTGAATTTCTTCGATCACCTTACCCATCGTATAGGTCTTACCAGAGCCAGTCACTCCCAACAATGTCTGATGATTTAATTTATTTTTTATACCATCAACAAGTTCGTCAATTGCTCCGGGCTGATCGCCTGATGGTTGAAAATCTGAAACTAATTTAAAGTCTGCCATATTGTCTAATAAATATAATATCTATTGATATAAAAAACAATTTATAAAGTATGACAATAAGTTTTATTTTTTAGAGCCTAATGCAAAAAAGAAACGTAAGTAATCTAACAAACTAAGGAAGAGTAGAATCGCAGAAATTATAATTAAATATTCTGTTAAGTAGAAAAATTGCGTGAAATCTAGAGCATGTATTGACAAAGCAACACCAAGAAAACATACTCCGGTTTTACCCACTATATTAGAACCATATATCTTGTCTATTTTTGGTAAATAGATAAGAGAAAATATTAAAATTGTTATTTGTCTAACAAAGTAGAAGATGCAAAACCAATCAGCAATATCTCCTCTTCTATTTAATAAAATTATAAATGCAAACAAAGTTGTACCATCTGCAATAGGATCTAATGTTTTTCCCAACTCTGAATGCTGATCCAACTTTCTTGCAGCTACTCCATCTAAAAAATCTGATAATAAGGAAATAAATAATATTATATAAAAATAAACTTTCATATCAAGATTGAAGGTGATAATCATTGGAGGAATTAATAAAAATCTTACATAAGTAATTAAATTGGGGACAAGAAAAATATCTTTATATTGGAATAATTTACTCATGACAGTATACTCGACAACAGCTTGCTCGTAGAGCCTATATTACTCTCCATAACATTCCTCGCAGAAGTGCTTGATAAAGCATACATATTCACATCATTAAGCTTATTAAATACTTCTATTAATGCTGAATCAGAATTGATCGTAAATGCTGCCGATGCAGACAATAGTTCTTCTGCTTCTGAAAAGTTTCCATTTGAATAATTTGGTCCAAAAATTATAGGATTAGATGCTACAGCTGGCTCCATAATATTATGTATACCATTCTTTGAAAATCCTCCACCTATATATGATATATGAGCTTGCCAATATAGCTTATATAAAATACCTACTGTATTTATAATAATAATCTGTTCTTTAAGGCTTGATAAGTCTATATAGTCTTCTATTACTATAGAAGATAGATTTTTTCTACTAGCTTGTTTTTGATAGTAATTAATTGACTTATCTGACAACTCATGCGGAATGAGAATAATTTTAGCATTATGATTATCTTTTAATAAATCAAAAATTCTAGGAAAAAGCATTGAATCATCTTCAGGCCACAGGCTAGCAAATAAAAATAGTTTGTTCATTAATTTGTAGTCTCTATCAAACTTAATATCAACATTTGACTCTCTTGTTAATACGATATCAAAACGAGGATTTCCCATCGCTTTAATTACCTTATCTGGAACAATTAATTCCATATTTTTTAGATCCCGACTATTCACGGTAAATATTTGATCAATAAGACCATATATAGCTTTATAAATACTCTTTCCTAGCGCTCTCAGCTTAAAGCTATCATTGTGGATTCTTGCAGAAATTAATATTGTATCAATATGTAAAAAACGTGCCGCAAGAAGTATGTTTGGCCAAATATCATATGAAGCAAAAATAATTTTTTTAGGTTTAATTAACTTTAATCCCCTAAAGATAGACCAAGGGAAATCAAATGGAAGATATACCTTACAATCGATATTATCATTATTAACATTATTGTATCCAGATGGAGAGAAAAATGATACTATAATTCCAATATTATTGTCACTATTTTTTATACTAGAAATAATTGATTCTATCTGTTGAAATTCTCCAAAAGATGAAACATGAAACCAGTATATATCTAAAGAAGGATTCATATCTTTAAAATCTTTTAATTTTTTTAGAGAATGCCATCTTCCTAGAAGACCAGTTCTAATTTTATAATTAATTGGAGATAGCAATACAGCTACTATAAAAAATATAGGGTAGAAAATAAGATTATAGATACCTAACCAGAATAGCTTCATAAATCAAGAGACCTGTTAACATGTTCAAATACTTTTTCACTATCAATCTCAGACATACAATACTGTTCTTTTCGATAGCATGGTCTGCTTCCATTTTGAGAGCAAGGTCTACACCATAAGCTTTTATTCTCAATAATTTTAGATTCAGGCAAAACAATTCTTGCGCCAGTTTCTAGAGATGTAGGACCGAGAATCATCGTTACTGGAGTATTTAGTGCTTCAGAAATATGAAGTAGTCCAGTATCACTCCCAATAGTATGATCAGAAGATTTCAAAATTCCCATTGCCATCCTGAGGCTAGTTTTATCTTTTAAATTTATAATCCTATCATGCTTAATGATTTGATCACATATAACATCATTGGTTGCTCCCAAAATTACAATTGTTGAATTAAATGACTTGATCAATCTAGTCATTAAGCTATTATAATTATCGATAGACCATTGTTTTTGACTCCATGCTGCACCAGGTACTATAGTGATATAGTTTTGATCAATATTATTGCTTAATAAATATTTTTTTGTTTCTTCTACTTCTTTATCAGATAGATATAATTTTGTTTTTGGAAATGAGTCAGTTTTACCTAATAATGAATGATACATTTTGATATGGCTAAAATTTTTCTCAAAAAAATTCTGATAGCCATAAAAAAGTAAAAATCGTCGAAGGCGAGGTTTCTTTATTCGTTTAAAAAAATTCTTTCTTAAAAAAAATGAAAGCACTCTTGTTCTAAATACGCTATGAATATCATAAACCATATCATAGTTATTAGATCGAAGGCTCTTTCCAAGCGCTATTAACCCCTTAAGGCCATCTATTTTCTTAAAAGCAATCAAATCATCGATTAAGGGATTATGGCGCATAATATCAGCAAATTCTGACTTAATCAGGAAATCAATCTTAGAATCAGGAAATTTTGTCTTAACTGACTGCAAAAAAGATGTAGATAAAACAATATCTCCTATAGAGCTCATTCTTATAATAAGAATTTTTTTCACTATAAATCTTGATTGAATAGTTTGTTCGCAAACCATGAAACAAAAATACTAATCTCATAAAGAATGATCATTGGTATTGACATGATAATCAAACTTATAGGATCTGGAGGTGTAATAATAGCAGATAAAACAACAGTACCCATTATTGCTTCTCTTCGATATTGTCGTAAAAATTTAGGATTGATTAGACCTATCGATGAAAAAAGAAAAGAAGCCACTGGTAACTCAAAGATTGCTCCTGAGCCAATAATTAATGCTAGCACAAAATTAAAATAATAATTAATAGAAAAATTATTCTCAATACCTCCTGTTATCATTGATGCAAAGAAATCTAAAGAAAATGGCAAGATTACCTTATACGCAAAAAATCCGCCCAACATAAAACATCCAAAAGCAGTCAAAATGAGAGGTAAAAGTATTTTTCTTTCTTTATCATACAATCCAGGAGATAAAAATTTCCAAATTTGTACCGTAATAAAAGGCATTGAAAATATAATTCCTCCGATCATTGCTAAATTCCACTTTAGCATAAACATGCCTTGAATAGTAAGAACTTGGAGGTTCATCTCTCCAGTAATTTGACTTGCTGGAGCAATCAGTAGAGCCACTAAATGATTAGCAAAATTAAATGTAATAATAGACATAAACAGTATCGCGCTAAGCGATTTAAGGACTCTCCATCTAAACTCCTCTAGATGGTCAATTATTGACATATCATTATTGCTCATTTCAACTTCTTTATGTTATCTACAATTTCATAAGGAGATTTAAACTCAATATCTTCTTTGTTTAAGTTTTCAACAAAAGCTACTCTATCTTCAGACCAAAACTCTTTTATAATATCTTTCTCTATAATCTTTTTCATTCTACGGGAAAAACGTGATAATTGGCGATGTTTAATCTGCTCATTATCTTGCATAGATTTATGATAAGCAATAAGTGCTGTTGCAAAATCTTCAACTCCATCGCCCGACTTACAACTCGTCTTAAAAATAGGTACATTTTTAATATTTTTTTTAGTGGCAGAAATAATATTATTAATCGATCGAACTAGGAGATTGGCATCTTTTCTATCTGATTTATTTACCACGAATACATCTGCTAGCTCTAATATGCCAGCTTTTAACAATTGAATTTCATCTCCAGATTCAGGAACAAATACCAATGTAGTTAAATCTGTAATTTCAGATACGCTATACTCTGATTGTCCCACTCCTACTGTTTCAATAAAGATAATATCTTTACCACTGAAAGCTAGGATATCGCTAAAGTCCTCTGCTAAATCTGTAATACCTCCAAGCTCAGCCCTAGATCCCATACTTCTTACAAATACCCTATCATCGTCAATCGCATTATTAATGCGAACTCTGTCGCCCAGGAAAGAACCACCTGTAATAGGACTAGATGGATCAATTGCAATAATACCGACAGATAGGTTTTTTTCTCTTATTTTTGGAATTAATTTATTCATCAATGAGCTTTTACCTGCTCCGGGAGGACCTGTAATACCTATTTTAATTGAATTCGTAGAATGTTTAAGAATATGACTTGAAACTTCCCTCCTAGATAAAACTCCCGTCTCAATACCTGTCATTAATTCTGAAATTGCTATAAAGTCATTTGCTTGTGCATTTTCTAGAATCTGTTTTAGATTTTTTGAACTCATGCTTTAATTTAATCGCTATAATTTTAAAACAATAATCAAAACTAGAAATTTATTGACATCTCATTTGGAATAGGATAAGTTGCGTACGCTATTTATGGACAGACATAAACAACAAATTAAAAGAGATCGACAAGATTTGAAACGTAGAGCAATCAATGCTCAGAACAAATCTAAGATGAGAACATTGATTAAAACAGTCATGTCTCACGACGACGCTAAGAAAGCAACAGCACCTTATGCTAGTGCAATTTCTTTTATTGATAAGATGGCAAGCAAAAATTTAATTCATAAAAATAACGCTGCTAGACAAAAATCAAGGCTTACTAGTTATTTAAATTCTTTAAGTGCATAAATATTTTTTTTAACTCTTACTTTTCTTTCTTCTAAATCTATATCAATAACTACTGAAACTTATCTTTGATAAGCTCAACCCAACCAGCTAATCGATCTTCAGTTAATTCTTCTTCATTGTCATTATCAATTCCTAAACCCAAGAAATTATCTCCTTCGAGTGCTTCAGATTCATCAAATTCATATCCTTCTGTAGAGCATTTCCCTACTAACTTACCACCGTTTTCTATGAATGGTTTTGCTAACAATCCAACAGCATCTAAATAATTAAAACTATATGATATTTGATCTCCAGCACCAAAAAATGCTCCAGTAATATTACTGAAGTCTAGTTTTCGATATTCAAGATATACTTCTTCCCAGTCTTCTTGTAGTTCGCCTACATTCCATGTTGGACAACCAATAATAAGATTGGAGTATTCTAACATTTTAGACAGATCGGTTGATCTAATGTCGTATGAATCTACCTCATAGCCTTCTGTTTCCATATGATCTTTAAGTGCCTCAGCGGCTTCTTCTTGATTACCAGTCGTACTTCCCCAAAATAATCCTATTTTTTTCATAATATTATAGATATCCCCTAGTTATTAATGACGTAATTTAAGTATACTTTTGTTGATTGTTGAGATTAAATCTCAATAATTAGTACTTTTTTATTTAATAACTATTTATCATGACCCTGATAATTAGGAGCCTCTTTGATGATACTAACTTCATGTGGATGACTTTCTCTACCAGCTGCTGCTGATATTTCAATAAACTTTTTATTCTTATAGAATAAAGCCAAGTTTTTAGCTCCGCAATATCCCATAGATGATTTTAATCCACCAATTAATTGAAAGACTGTATTATTTACAGGACCCCTAAAAGGAACCATGCCTTCAATACCTTCAGGTACTAGTTTTAATTCATCTTTTTCTTGCTGGAAATATCTTTCACCGCCGCCTTCTTTCATAGCAGCTAAAGATCCCATACCTCTATACGATTTATATCTTCTTCCCTCATAGACGATAGTTTCTCCAGGACTTTCATCCATCCCTGCTAACATACCACCTAACATTACAACACTTGCACCGGCAGCTAATGATTTTGCAATATCGCCACTATAACGTATTCCGCCATCAGCAATAATTGGAATGTTATATTTTAAACCAACTTTAGCGCAGTCAATAACTGCTGAAAGTTGAGGCACTCCCACTCCAGCAACAATTCTTGTGGTACAACTAGATCCTGCACCTATACCTACCTTGACACAATCAGCTCCCGCTTTAATTAAATCTTCGGTTGCTTCAGCTGTAGCAACATTACCAGCTATTAGATCTAAATCAGGGAATACTTTTTTAATCTGCTTAACTAAGTTCAGAACATATTGTGAATGACCATGCGCCGTATCTACTACGACCGCATCAACACCAACAGAGTCAAGTGCGCTAATCCTTTCAGACCAATCATCTCTAACGCTTATTGCTGCTGCGACTCGTAGTCTTCCATTTTTATCTTTTGAAGAATTAGGAAATTCTTCTTTCTTTGTGAGATCTTTGACTGTAATTAAGCCTGCTAAATTATCTTTACTGTCTACTACCAATAATCTTTCTATTCTATGTTTCTGTAATATTTTTTTAGCTTCTTCGTTGGTAGTATTTGATTTAACAGTGACTAAATTTTTTGATGTCATTCTATCTTTTACTAATACACTTAGATCTGATTCAAATCTAATATCTCTCTTAGTAATGATACCTACTAATTTTCCTTTTGCCAGCACTGGCAAGCCACCAATTGAGTATTGATCCATTAATTGTTTTGCATCTCCAACTGGTTTACTCTCATCTAGAGTTATGGGGTTTTTAATCATTCCACTTTCATAGCGCTTTACCTTATCAACCATTAGAGCTTGTTGCTCTATACTCATATTTTTATGAATAACACCAATTCCTCCCTGTCTCGCAAGAGCAATAGCCATGTCAGACTCTGTTACAGTATCCATAGCTGCACTCATTACAGGTATATTTAATTTTATATTTTTTGTAAGAGAAGTAGAACAATCAACCTCCTTAGGTAATACGGATGATTTCTGAGGTACTAAAAGTACATCGTCGAATGTTAATGTTTTTTCAATAGTATTTTTAGACATAAAAAGCTCCGAGCGTAAGGGTTGGAATGGTTAGTGTGATAAAACTCTTAAGATAAAAAGTTTTTATTAAGGTTAACATTGAACAATTTAACAAGAAAGATAAGAAAATCCAGTAGATTATTAATGGCTATCAAATTTTAACCAATTATACTTTTTATTCGTTGTGAAATAGTAATAAGAATAAAAAAATATAAAATATCCTAGTCCTAGAAATCCAAACCATAGCTCTTTAGTAGACAAAAATATAAATAGAATAAATGGTAAATATTTTTGAGCATAATAGAGATACTCTTTTGACTTAAATAGTAATGTGATCACTAAGAATGGTAAGTATACAATTGAACTAGTAGACAAAATTGGTTCATCTTGATATATAGATAGTACTAGTGCGACAACAGTTAATAGTAAGGATAAAAACTTACTACGCATGCTATCTGAACGATATAATAAGTATAGAACTAGTAATAACAACCATAGTCCAATCATCATATTTCCAAAAATTAGAACACCGACAAAGGAATAGATTGATAAGAATAGTA
>TARA_B110000438_G_scaffold68172_1_pt1 | contig 10673 bp, 8 predicted proteins | sample TARA_B110000438 | Tara Oceans TARA_B110000438 (sample SAMEA4398413) | marine metagenome | biome: Polar Biome; feature: [MES] marine water layer (ENVO:01000295) within the mesopelagic zone...; material: water (ENVO:00002006), including particulate matter (ENVO:01000060) such as......
GTGAGAGTTACAATGTTTGTAACTCAGCATCTGCTAAAGTGTTGATATTTAGAGGGTTTTGAGAAGTTATGACAGTAAGAAGAATAGGCAAGAGTTACAAAGTAGTTACAAACTACAAAATGCTCCTTGTAAACCATTGTTTTTACGAAGTTTTTTCTAACCCTACTGTTGAGTGGGAATGAAATGATTTGTATTAAAACAGATATTTCTTCTAACACATTCTGTGGTACTCAACTTTTAAACAAAAGATTTGGGCTTTCTTAAGAAAATTTCTTTAATCATTGGTATGAAATAATCCAGAGGTTTTATATCGAAGTCTGGGTCAAATGATATTTGGTCCCATTTTGCACAAAAATCTACAGAGTCTTGATAATATTGATGATTTTTAAAGACCTTTCGCTTAATGTAAATTCAATGATTAACTCTCCCAACTATCAAATATAATTATTCATCTCCCTTTTCAATAAAATATTTAACATAGTTGTTATCTTCTATCTTTGAAAGCTTTATAGAATTAGTTTGAATGAATTCATCTACAGCTTTATTGCATCCTGGCCAACTGGGATCATTGTACTCATCTATTAAGATTATTCCGCCTCTCGATATTCTAGGATAAAAGAATTCCAAGCATGCTTTGTAAGGGCTATATAAATCGCAATCTAAATGAACAAAAGAGAATTTTTTTTCTTGAACATTGGACAGAGTCTCTTCAAAATAACCTTGAAAAATTTTTATTTTATCTGATAATTTAAAACCTTTGATTAAGTTTTCAACATAATTAAATGAAGTACTATTAAATCCACCAATCTTTTTTTGAGAACTGTTGTCTCCACCTAGATCTATATCAATTTTTACCTCTTCATTAAAACCTTCAAAAGAATCAAAACCATAAATTTTTTTCAAAGAGTTTTCTTGTTTGAGATACAGCCCTATAGGCAACAAGCTATGCCCTTGAAATACACCACACTCAGCTACTTGACCATCTATATCCTTGGTTACTTCTAAGAGCTTGAAGATAATATTTATATTAGATCCACCGCTTTCTAGGATTTTTCTTTTTGTTGTTCTTTTAGGAAGATTTATACCACAAACCTTACCTGCCCATTTAGGCCATTTAGATATAGGCTTATTGATAAAAATTGAGAATATAACCCTACTCAAAAATTTTCTTAATGAAGTCTTTATTAGAAAGTTTTTTAAATAGGGCATATCCCTTATTTTAACTCACTTTCTGGTAAAAATAGCCTCTATAAAAACATCCCATCGCTTGAGAATGATGCAAAGAGATATTTTTTAACGCAGCTTTTATTTTAGATTAAAGAGTCTGAGTCTTTCTTGAAAGCAAAAAATTTGTATAGAAGGAAGGTTATCAAAGCCGGCAGACCCAAAACAAAGATATGCGCTATTGGCTCAGAGAATTCTCTAAAGTTTAATTGTATAAAAATAGACGTTAGCAAATTAAACATTACAAAAACAATTGGCAAGAAAGAGAAATTAATTAATAAAAATCTTTGTGCTTGTTGTGAAATCGGCACATCTGAATAGGGAAATATTAAGTTTTTATAAAGCAAAAAAGCAATGACTAAAGAAATTAGATATGCCATTAAAAAACTTAGATTAGAGTTAACACCTAGTATGTTGAAGAGAATTATTCGGAGGGACCAGTTTGAGAAAGCTCCTATGCAGCCAGCAAATATAAATTTAATAAACTGTGCAGAAAAGTACTGCAGCAGAAGTTTTTTAAGCAAAGGAATCAATCTTTTGAGATAAAATTTATTCTACGATATGTGGTTCTGGGAGTGGAACAATAAACTTTCCTTTGAACCCAAGTTGTTTTAATTTTGGGATTAATTCATCGGCAATATGCCATGAAAATAACAGAGCATATTCTGGCTGCTCAGCATACAAGACACTCTCATCAAGGACAGGTATTCTCGTCCCTGGCATATACTTACCAATTTTATGAGAGCCTTGTATTTCAACTATGCATTCAATAATGTCTTGATCAAGACCAACATAATTTACTAGTGTGCTTGCCCTAGAGGGTGAGCTAATACCAAAAATTCTTTTTTTCTCAGCTTTAATAGAGTTCAAAAGAGAGTTTAGTTTCAGTTTAGACATCAACACATCATTCTTAAATTTATGTAAACTTTCTAAAGAAATAGTTTGAGACTCATCCTGAAGAATTTTCTCAACGTTTGAATCCACTGAATGAAGATCGCCTTTGCTTGAATAGACTCTTATAGAGCCACCATGAGTAGGAATTTTCTTTGCAAAGAATGGGCTTAGATTATTCTTTGTAAGAAGAAATTTTAGACTCGCCATTGAATAGTAGCGTAAGTGCTCATGGTAGATGGTGTCGTATTGAAGAGTTTCAATTAAAGAAGCTAGGTAATGAGATTCATTTATAAATACTCCATCATCAGTGAGAAGTTTAGAAATAAGCTGAGTAATCTTATTAGGGTCATCGATGTGAGCAAAGACATTTGTAGCAGTTATGACTTTTGCTTTTCCATATTCTTTAAGAATTTTTTCAACAACATCCTCATTAAAGTAGTCTATTATTGTTGGTATACCTTTTTCTATTGCGAGCTTACCCACTTCCTCGGGTGTGACTCCTAGTACTCTATGATTGTCCTTAAAATTACTTAGGAGATTTCCATCATTTGATCCAATATCAATAATCAGATCGTCTTTTTTTAAATCAAGCATCTTTGATGATTCTGAATACAGTTCGGCAAAATTTTCTCTGAGAATTTTTGTTGTACTACTCGTATATGGATATTCAGGAGGAAATAAAACTTCTGCATCAACTATTTGACCTAATTGAACAAGATGTGAATCAGGGCAGTATAAAAGCTCACATGGATATGATGGCTTCTCGTCGGCAGCAGTGCCAATTTTTACATACTCGTTTACTGGAGGGTGATAACCAAGAAAAATTATAGATTCTAAATTTTTAGATCCAGAGATCTGACACTCAGAAGTTACCCTTGAAGATTTATTATTGTTCTTATTACTCATTTATTATTCCTTTTTTAAGACATAGTGGCGTGACTGACCTCTTGAACCAAGTAGTTTCTAAGCCATAGAAATACCATCTGAGATACATTTTAAGCCAAAAAAACACTTTAAAATTACTTTTTCCTTCTTTTCTTTCAATCCATTCTGCTGGTACTTCTTTAATGGGCCATTTCAATCTATTGCATTTCACTAAAATCTCTAAAGAATATGTAAAACCATGGGTCGATTGAATATTTATTGAATCAAGAACTTTTCTTGAGAAGAGCCTAAATCCATTACTGGCATCTTTCACAGGAATGCTAGACAGCACAAATAATGAAAAAGAGGCAGTCCTAACTAAAATTGATTTTATCAAGGGACAACCAATCATAGATCCACCAGGAATAAATCTACTCGCAACAACAACTTCAGCTCCCTCAATATGCTTTGCATACATAGTATCTATAATCTTTTGATTAGATATGTCATCTCCAGGATATACAATCACACATTCGGAATTACTAGCATGAAATCCTGACTTCACAGCATCGCAAGGACCATTACCTATATTTTTAATAAATTCAATCGGAGCACTTCTATCAGTTTTCTTGATAGCCTCCAACGTATTATCTTCTTCAAAATCGTAGCAAATTAGAATCCTGAACCTTGTTTTTACGTTTAATTCAAGCAACTCTATCACTTCAATAATGGAAGAACCCTCATTAAAAACAGGGATGACAATGTCTATTGGAAATTGTTCATTAAGTTTCATGATTTTATAACCTTTTTCATTAGTGATATATCCATGGAAGCATTTGTTGCGATTTCAAAGTTGAGATTTTTAACAATATCAGCCTTATTACATTTTCTTATTTCTGGTTTATGCGCACTATATCGTATAAATTCTGAAGATTCTTCATTGCCTATATTAATCACTCCTTGAAACTTATCTTTTGCAAGGAACTGAATACTTTGAATTAATTTTTCAATTTCAATTGAAGAGGTAATAATATCAACTGCTGATTCAGTAAATGGAATATTTCCAGGATCATAGAACCTAGTTCTAATGACGCAATAGTTTTTAAGAGTCCTAACTGCAGTTTCACCACCAAGCTTAGACCATCCGTAAACATTGTATGGGATCGTTGCTGAGCTCTCAGAATAGTTACCCTCGTCACATTTATAAACTCCATCTGTAGATATATATATAAATCTAATATTTTTCTTGCTTGATTGCTCAATTTCTTTAACACTATTAACTAGGTTTAGTGTTCCAACCGTGTTGGTCTTAAAAGCGTGAGCTGGGCTCGCCTCACACTCGCTCATTCTAGCTAAAGCAGCACAATGGATTACAGTATCAAAAGAGTTTTTCTTAGAATACTCTTTGATAGATGCCGGTGAGCATATATCTAATTCTTTGCGATCGGGAGATAAAAATATCATGCCATCATTTGATAGAAGTATTTTTTTTCCTAAGTTACCACTCCCCCCTGTAAGTAAAATATTTTTCTTCATATCGCTTATTTTTCACCACCTTGAATTAAATTCTTAAGCTCTTTTGAATATTTTAATCTGCCAGATTCATCCCAAGTTTTTGTATTACTTAAGTCTATTGTCCAGACGGTTGATCTTGCTGGCCAAATATTTGTATCCATTCGCAAGTGAGGCCATATCCTGGGATGATACGTTGGATCTTCTTTCCAGGTTACTACCTCATCTCGCCAATTTGGCCATGCAGATTCCTGATCAGATCTGTAATCAGGCGAAAAACTTATTACTCTGGGGTAATACTCCAAGGCCCCTACAATCAAAGAAAACGATATTACTCCTTTTATTAAATTTCTTTCCAGTCCAGCGTTAAGAGCGAGAAACTTTTGAAATAAATAGAATAATAAAATAAATGAACACACATAGGAATATCTATAACCCCCATGTCCACCTAAAGAAAGAGCAGTAAGAATAAGGCTTAGGTATAGAAATAGAATTAACATATAAACTCTTTCATCAATGCTAGATCGCTTGAAGAGATAGATATATATGATTGAAATAACAACCACAAGAACAATAGTAAACGCTGGAAGTAGATAGATAGTCCACCCAATTATTGAGTTTGCGCTATAAGGAAGAGATTCAGACAAAGACATTAATTGCTCTGGGTTTTGATTGGCCATTATCATAAAAGTTCTAAAGCCAGTCGCTATAAAATAACCAAATATAGGAAAAATCAGATTTGGCGCAAGCCAATAAAAAAAACTCTCTGTTAGTGAGTTTGAAATAAATATTCCACGATTTAAATTGCCTATAGAGGTATCTAAGTTATGTGAGATTAAAAAGTATGAAATTTGAAATAAGCCCAAAACAAGGAAAAGCAAGCAATAAATGAAATACATAGATTCTCTTTTTTGTATAAATCGATACAAAAAGAAAGGTGACATTAGCAATGAAATTGGACCAGTTAATATTGCAAGAAATAAACATACCCCGTACAAAAAACTTTTTAAATAAGTGCCAGAATGCTCATCAATTAAAATTAAAAATGTTGTAACAGCCATAATAAAGCCAACATTTGTAGAGTTCATCCATATCTCACCAGTACTGCAGGAAAAAATTAAAAATGCAGATAAGACAATTTTTTGATACATAGACGACCAATATTTGCTGCTACCAAAAAATATAATCATTAAAGGGATCAGGAGAACAATTAACCCACAAATTGTAGTTACTAGCGCAGCATTTTCTGGGTCAACTAAACTTGCAAATAACCCTACAATTCTTGAGATTAAGACATAGTATGCAGGATATATAAAAGCATCAAAACCATCTAAAATATTAGGGCTAGAAAAAAATGTTTCAAGATATATTGATTCCTCAGCCCAAATACGAGGGTTGATTAAAAATGAAGGGTAGCGTATTACAATTAAAGCTATGCTTGATGCAAGCAAAAAAAGGGAGTGCAGTATGCTAACTCTAGAATCTGAATATAAAGATTTCATCTTTGCTTATCTTTCATTAACTTAATCAAGACAACCAAGTCAATATAAATTGATTTCCTATCTTCGTTTATTGAACAAGGATTGTAACAAAAATATATCTACTAGATATTATGTATGTGCATAATTTAGTTATATAAATACATCATTAATTTCATATAATATTCTTTTATGAGTAATAACCAAAGAATAGAACATGTATTAGGCTCGATTAGTGTAATCATCCCTGCAATGAACGATTGGGATAACCTTAACCAGGTTCTGCGGGAGCTAAGTGTTCAGCACCTTAAACCAACAGAAATTATTATAGCTGATTCAAGCTCTGACGATGAAATAGAACAAGCGCTCTTAAAAAATACTATTGACTTACCAGTGAGATATTTAAGGGTTGGCAAGGCATTCTGGGGCGATCGATTTCTGCTTAAGTACTTTAAAATATTTTTACATAACAAGAAATTAACTGGAAGATCTTACCCTTATGAGGCAACAAATAAGGGTGCTAAAGTCGCTACTGGAAAGTGGCTTGCTTTTCTAGATTCCTCTACTAACCCTCCGAAGGACTGGCTTAGTAAGCATGCAGAAATTATTAAAGAAAAAGATTTGGATCTTGTGATTGGCAAAACAAGATATTTTGCGTCAACAAAATTTCAATACTTGCTTCGAGCGTGTACATGGGGTGTGTTTAGTCATGAAACGATGCCTGGTTCAATCATTAAAACGGATATCTATTTAGACAACTATCACATTCGAGAAGGTGTAAGAGCTGGTGGGGACGTGGAATGGAGGCAAAGAGTCAAAAAGAATTTTCGATGGAGCAGCTCTGAACAAACCTTTCTCAGCTATTCCAATATCCCAAAGAATCTTTACAACTGTATTAAGAAAATGTTCATATATCAATTACATTCTGCGAGAGTGGACATTCAGCACAAGGTTAAAGATATTTACTTGGGGTTATTCCTATTTTTATCAGTCATTATTATCCCTAAATGGAATTCTATTGTAGGTTGGGAATCGAGCCCATTATTTATACCAAATATTACAAAAATATACTTACTTTCAATGGCAACATTATTTTTTTTCAGTCTCTTGATAGGTAGGGGAGTTTTTAGGGATTTAAAAGTTAGTCCATTTCTATTAAATATACTTCGTTTTTCATTTTTACTTTTAGTTTTCATGATTGTATATAGATGGAATGCAGCAATAGCGAATTGGGTAGAAGATTCCGTGTGGTTTATTCCTCATATTACAAAATTTTTTGTAGCAACTATTATGTTAATAGCCTTATTTTATAGAGGCATCTTTTTTCCACTAACTCACGGAGTACCTGCCAGTTTTCTCTTTCCTTTTAATTGGCTCTTAGCTGGATTATTGGGGATTTGCTTAGATATTGTGAAAGCACCTGGATATTTAATAGGGTCAGTCTCATCTATTTTTATTAAAAAACTAGATTCTTTAAAGGAACAAAAATAATCATGTGTGGAATACTTGGTTACTCAGTTTCTTCAGAGTTTTCTAAAGAAATTTTTCAAGAGCTAGAAACCGGCATTAAATTTCTTGATCACAGAGGACCAGATCATTCGGCAGTATGGAGCAATGAAGATAATTCATTAGGAATGGCTCATTCAAGGTTATCAATCATTGATTTATCTATTCATGGTAACCAGCCAATGATTAATGAGGAAGACAATTTAATTATTAGTTTTAATGGTGAGGTTTATAATTTTCTTGAGCTCAGAAAAGATCTAGAATCCCTCGGTTATAGTTTTTCTTCAGATTCAGATACTGAGGTTATTTTAAAAGGATATTCTCAATGGAATAAAGAAATTTTTAATAAATTAAGGGGAATGTTTGCAATTTCAATATATGATTTAGAAACAAATGAGATTGTTCTTGCAAGAGATCACTCTGGACAAAAACCTTTATTTTATAGCTTCAACAAGCGCAATGGTAACTTTATTTTTTCTTCTGAGCTAAAGGGCTTATTGAATTTTAATATCTTTTCAAAGTGTATTAGCTTTGATGGTCTAAGCAAGCTTTTTTTAAATGGTTTCTGTGATGGCGCAATGTCAATATATGATGAGGCAAATAAGCTCGAGGCTGGTCATTACCTATCACTTAACTTTAAAACCAATATAATTGAAACACGTAAATTCTGGTGTGTTGAGCGCATAATTAAAAAGAAAAATGCAAAGAAAATTTCTGAAAACGACTTATTAACTAAGCTAGAAACTTTACTGGAAGAATCAATAGCGATGCAACTTCATGCAGATGTTCCTGTCGGATTGCTATTAAGCGGGGGAGTTGATTCCAGCTTGATTGTGGCATTAGCTTCTAGAATAAAAACAAATTTAAATACATACACTGTTCGCTTTAAAGACTATAAAGAATATGATGAATCCGAGCATGCACGCTTAATAGCCAATTCTTTTCAAACCAACCATACTGAGCTAGATGCCTCTGAACTAGATCCCAGAATTTTTGATCAATTAGCATATTTCTATGATGAGCCAATTTTCGACACATCTTCAGTACCAACATTCCTTTTGTCAAAAGAAATTTCTAAGCATTGCAAAGTTGCGCTTGGTGGAGATGGTGCAGATGAACTGTTTGGAGGATATCCTCATTATGATAAATTATTAAGGGTAAAAAATGCATCTAAATATATCCCATACCCCATCCGAAATAGCCTCTCTACTATCTTACAAAATACCCTGCCCATTGGTTTTAGGGGAAAGAAGACCTTAGAATTTTTTGGAACAGACCTAAATGCTTCATATCCAAACACAGGAGAATTCTTTTCAAAAGCTGAGCAGTCAAAATTATTTAATCTAGATTTTTTAAAAGGCCTAGACTCTGATTTAAATAATACAATGAATGCATCAATTTTCGAAAGCTTGGTTGACACAGCAACCTGCCAAGATTTTAAAAGATATCTTCGAGAAGATATCTTAGTTAAAGTAGATCGTGCAAGTATGGCAAATTCTTTAGAAATTCGATCTCCTTTTTTAGATCATAAAATTATAGAATTTGCTTTTCAAGAAGTCCCATCTTCATTAAAAGTGGATCAACATAATAGAAAAATACTATTAAAAAAATTAGCTGCAAAAGTGCTGCCGAAGTCTTTCAATTTTGAGCGCAAACAAGGATTTTCTATCCCACTCAAAGATTTAATACTGTCTCAAGAATGGGTTGAATATTTTCAATGGAAAATTGAATCATCAGATCCAAATATTTTTAACCATGAATATGCTTTAGCTCTTCTCAATAATCAAAATAGTTATAGCAATAACGCAGAAAGGATGGCTGGTTTAGTTGTTTTTATGATTTGGGTGGAAAAATTTCAACCAACTTTTTGAACTACCTAACTAGTTCTTTATACTGTTGAAAAATTAAATCTATTGAGAATTTTTCTTTTACTAACTGCCTAGAATTCCTACTCATTTGGGAAATCAGACTCGGATTAATAATCATTTTCTCCATTGCATTTTTTAAATTTAACGCATCTCCGAGCTCAACCAAAAGCCCATTGTTTTCATGATTCACGCACTCTTTGCATCCTGCTGTTTTTGAAATAATCAATGGCATTCCTGATGCAGCAGCCTCTATTGCTGCTTTGGGCAGCCCTTCTGCATATGAGGGCAATATAAAAATATCAGATTTAAGATAATATTTTTGAATATCATCATGATCAATATCATTGAGATAATTATATATATTCGATTCTTGAATCTTTTTAAATAGTTTTTCAGAAATCGTATCAGGATCTAACGGATCATATTTTCCTGCTATATTTATATTTATTTTTGGATAAATCTTTTTAATCATCGACCCTGCTTCAAGGAACTCTTTCACACCCTTGCCCTTTATCAATCTTGATGCAAAAAGAAAAGAAAGTGGTTTATTGCCATCTCTTTCTTGAAATCTTATATTATCGATATCAATGCCGCTTCCGTGAATGATTATCGATTGCCTGTCTAGTACAAAACCTAATTTAATAAGAGCATCTTTATCATCAGAATTTTGAAAAATAAACTTAGAATGTAGTTTCTTTCTTGCGGTTATAAAAGTAATTTTAAAGATAAAATTTACAGCTATATTTTTTATACTTTTTTTTAAGAAATATGGCCCTAAGCCGGTAATTAAGTAATAACAAGCAATCTTCCTATTAAACCATCCAACAATTACCCCAAAGAAAGATAACTCCAATGTTACAAAGAAAATAGAATTAGGCTTTATGACTCGAATTGCACGAAGCAAGCTAGAAAAGTAAGATAAATGTCCTAAAATTCCTTTCTGTGAATTTCTTCGAGAAATTTCCTTGACCCTGATATTATTTTTAAGGATTTTCTTGATAACACTTGGCTGTGTATTTGAGGTGTCAGTTAAAACAAATATTTCAGCAAATGAAGATAATTTTTTTGCAAGCACGAATCGATGACTGTAAAAGAAATTACATTCATTAACTACAAAACAGATTTTCATTTCTTAGGGATAATAGGCATATAAATTATGTTTCCAATAATACATTACTAGATTATTATCTAGTTAATAATACTTATTTTATATGTAATCTATTTTAATTACATAAGGAGTTCAGGCTTATATGAATGTCTCTGAAGCTGTTTTAGAAAGAAAATCAATTCGCGCGTTTACCAATGATTCTGTGGAACCTAGTTTGAT
>TARA_B110000438_G_scaffold131121_1_pt1 | contig 10653 bp, 7 predicted proteins | sample TARA_B110000438 | Tara Oceans TARA_B110000438 (sample SAMEA4398413) | marine metagenome | biome: Polar Biome; feature: [MES] marine water layer (ENVO:01000295) within the mesopelagic zone...; material: water (ENVO:00002006), including particulate matter (ENVO:01000060) such as......
GATCTGCTTGAATAAAATTTAGCCGCCGGATTTCAACGGAGTCCCGCCCGGTCTCTTGTGCTGCCACATCGACCAGACGTTCGAGCAAATAGGACGCTTCTGGCCGACCAGCGCCACGGTATGCATCAACGGGAACTGTGTTGGTAAAAACTGCCTTCACATTGACGTAGATCGCGGGTGTTGTGTACTGACCGGCAAGCAGTGTGCCGTGCAGAAATGTCGGGGTAACCGTCGAGAAAGTTGAAAGATAGGCGCCCATATTAGCAAGGGTCTCGACCCGCAGCCCTAGGAACTTTCCAGCATCATCTAAAGCCAATTCCGCGTGAGTAACGTGGTCACGGCCCTGGGCGTCGGACAAAAACGCTTCCGATCGATCTGATACCCATTTTACCGGTCGTCCGATTTTCTTCGACGCTGATATCATCAGCGCTTCTTCGGCATAGTGATAGATTTTGCTGCCAAATCCGCCACCTACATCAGGGGAAATAACACGCACTTTGTGTTCGGGCACAGCAAGTACAAAAGCGCTCATGAGCAGTCTGATAGCGTGAGGGTTTTGGCTCGTCGTATAGAGCGTGTAATCTCCAGTCGCGGTATTGTAGTCGCCGATGACTGCACGTGTTTCGATCGGGTTTGCGACAAGGCGTTGGTTGACTAAATCGATCTTAGCGACGTGTGCCGCATTAGAGAACGCGTCGTCCGTCGCTGCACAATCTCCAAGTTCCCAGTCAAAACACAAATTGTTTGCCGCCTCTTCATGAACCAAGGCTGGGCTGCCATCAATTGCGTTCGGCATATTAACGACGGCCGCTAGCTCTTCGTAGGAGACTTCTATCAAGTCTGCTGCTTCGATTGCTTGCTCAAGCGAATCTGCAACGATCAGCGCCACCGGGTCACCAACATGGCGCACCTTGCCTTCAGCGAGAACGGGGTGCTTGGGCTCAGTCATCGGCGAGCCATCCCGATTATGGATTAGCCAACCGCAGGGCAAGCCACCGAGGGTCTCAAAATCCTCAGCTGTAAAAATTTCAACGATTCCAAGAGCTGCCTTTGCCGCATTCGCATCGATTCCATAGATCGCCGCATGGGCATGAGGTGATCTCAACAGATAAGCGTAGGTCTGGTTTTTAAGATCGATGTCGTCGACGTATTGGCCTTTGCCCTGGAGAAACCGGCTATCCTCAACACGTTTAACGGGCGCACCAATTCCAAATCCGTCGTCCGGCATAGTCCGTCCTTCCCTGAAATCATTCGGTTACTGAGATAGAGATTAGCGGTCAGTTCCGGCGATGTCACAAAAACCGCTCCAAAAATTCCCAGAAATGCAGGAATCTGGTGCCAGCATTAATTGATTCGCCGCCAAATCCTTGACAGGCGTCCACTGAGACCTTACCTAGCTGGCACTCCTCAGGGGGGAGTGCTAACGGAAAGGGCTAACCTCCTGTTTTTTCTAATGATTACGGGGCCTCGCTGAGGCAAAATAGGGAGATTATCTATGAAATTTCGGCCGTTGCATGACCGGGTGCTGGTCAAGCGCCTGGACTCAGACACCAAGTCCGCCGGGGGCATCATTATCCCCGATACCGCTCAAGAAAAACCGATGGAAGGCAAAGTTGTCTCCGTTGGCTCTGGTACTCGGGGCGATGACGGCAAAATGCAAAAGCTCGACGTAAAGAAGGGCGACCGCATTTTGTTCGGAAAATGGTCCGGCACTGAAGTCAAGGTTGATGGGGATGACCTGTTGATCATGAAGGAATCAGACATCATGGGCATCATCGAGTAAATCTCGAAGCCCCCTCAGAATTAAGACTCTTAAATTAAGGGATACGCAAAATCATGGCGAAAGACGTCAAATTTGGAACGGATGCCCGCGACCGCATGTTGCGTGGCGTCGATATTTTGGCTAACGCGGTCAAAGTGACCCTCGGTCCCAAGGGCCGTAATGTGGTTATGGACAAAGCTTTCGGTGCACCTCGCATCACCAAGGATGGTGTAACGGTGGCCAAGGACATCGAACTTGAAGATAAGTTCGAAAACATGGGTGCTCAGATGGTTAAGGAAGTTGCTTCCAAGACCGCTGATATTGCTGGCGATGGTACCACTACAGCGACTGTGCTGGCTCAGTCCATCGTTCGTGAAGGCACCAAAGCTGTTGCCGCCGGTATGAACCCCATGGACCTCAAGCGTGGCATCGACAGAGCATCAACTGCTGTTTATGAGGCCTTGGCGAAGCAGTCTAAGAAGGTCAAGACCAGCGAAGAGATTGCTCAGGTTGGTACTATCTCATCTAACGGTGACAGTGATATCGGCGACATAATTTCCGAAGCCATGGATAAAGTTGGCAAAGAGGGTGTTATCACCGTTGAAGAGGCTAAGGGTCTTGATACGGAACTGGACGTTGTTGAAGGCATGCAGTTTGATCGTGGCTATCTCTCCCCATACTTCATCACCAACGCTGAAAAGATGACGTGTGAGTACGAGAATGCATACGTTCTCATTCATGAAAAGAAGCTCTCTTCGCTCCAGCCCTTGCTGCCGGTGCTTGAAGCCGTGGTTCAGTCGTCCCGTCCGCTGGTGATCATTGCTGAAGACATCGAAGGCGAGGCACTCGCGACGCTCGTCGTGAACCGTCTTCGTGGTGGCCTCAAGGTCGCGGCCGTTAAAGCGCCAGGCTTTGGTGATCGCCGCAAGGCCATGTTGGAAGATATTGCCGTTCTTACAAAAGGGCAGGTGATTTCAGAAGATGTTGGCATCAAACTCGAGAATGTTACGCTCGATATGCTTGGCGAAGCCAAGAACATCGACATAACCAAAGAAGAAACCACCATCGTCGATGGTGCCGGTAAGAAAGCCGACATCAAAGGCCGGTGCGAACAAATCCGCCGTCAGGTCGAAGAAACAACATCCGACTACGACCGTGAGAAGCTCGAAGAGCGCCTCGCGAAACTGGCCGGTGGCGTTGCTGTGATCCGCGTTGGCGGGGCAACCGAAGTCGAAGTGAAAGAAAAGAAAGACCGCGTTGATGATGCCCTTCATGCCACCCGCGCTGCGGTGGAAGAAGGCATCGTGCCTGGTGGTGGTGTTGCGTTGCTTCGTTCGATCAAGTCACTCAGCAAGGTTGAAGTTGATAATCACGATCAACAAGTTGGCGTCGATATCATTCACCGTGCGTTGAGCACACCGCTTAAGCAAATTGCTCAGAACGCCGGAGAAGACGGTGCCGTTGTTGCTGGTAAAGTTGGAGAAGCGAAAACAGCGACGACCGGTTACGATGCCCAAGCCGGCAAATACGTTGACATGGTCAAGGCCGGTATCATTGACCCGACCAAGGTCGTGCGTATTGCTTTGCAGGATGCTGCTTCAATTGCGGGTTTGTTGATTACGACAGAAGCCATGATTGCTGATATTCCTGAAAAGTCTCCTCCCCCGATGGGTGGCGGCGGCGGCGGCGGAATGGGTGACATGGGCATGGGCGGTATGGGAATGGGCATGTAAGCCACCCCAGCTCACGCTGAATAAGATAGAGGGCCACGTTAATTCGACGTGGCCCTTTTTCTATGAGGCCCAGGGCGCTATATGGAAGGCCTGACAAGGAGTAACAATGCCATCTAAATCTTTTGCTAAAGTAATCGGCCTAATTCTGCTGCTTTCACTTGGACCTCTGTCGATCTATTTTCTGTACAAACAGACTGGTGGTCTCGAATCTCGCCGTGAATTGGCGTTTCACCGCCTTGTCCGTTTTTCTTTTATGGCAGGCACGGACGAGGTGGATATTAAATCTCTAACGGATTGGCCGTGGGAAACAGTGTGCGCGTTTGACGCAGGGCTTAGCCAGTCTCAGGTTGATACACTGGTTGGGTTTTCATTTAGGAATTTCAGTCAGCTAACATGGCGTGATCTTGACGACCATTGGACACTGCTCTTTATCGATTCTGAACGCGAAACCAATTGGGGTGATCATCGCCCTACTATTCCGATACGGATTCCTAAGGACACCATTGCGTCTTATGACTTTAGCGAAGGCAACAACGGCAGGTGTGTTGCTCGGCCTGACGCGACGTTGAAGGTCTATCGGCATGATGTGCCCCAAGGTTTGTCTCCGGTGATTGTCGAACTGACAAAAAGCATAGCCGGCACCTGACTATGAAGCCTTACCTTTATTGCTTAATGGAGGTTGGCACACGTGAGTTCTTGGCACGCTGCCTAACGTCGTGTGTTGCAGCTGAGCGCGGATTCACAGTTCTGCTCGGCCACCAATATACGTTGCTTGAGCATGCGACGGTCTTTCCTCCTGGTATTTACCTGTCAAAGGGTACAAATGCGATTTCAACGACTAACATGAAGCTGGCCAAGGAATACGGCCATGTGAATGCTGCCTGTGAAGAGGAAAACTTCTTCAGAGTTCTTCAAGGAAACCCAATTTTCTGCAGCGACAGGCATTTACCAGAAGTTTGTGATGCTTTTCTCACGATGGGCCAAGAAGAAACAGATTTCATGCACGAACGATTCGGAGAAACGCTAAAAGTTTTTCAATGCGGCAACGCACGAGCAGACATATTGAGACCTGAATTTCGTTCTTTCTTTGATGATGACGTGAGAGCAATTAAAGAGCGGTTTGGACGTTATATTCTCGTCAACTCCAATCTTGGTATTACGAATTCATCTTCAGTAGATAGCTCGCCAGACGATATTTTTGCGTCTTGGATCGATTCTGAAATATTTGATCCAGCCTTAAGTGTTAGCCAGCGCAAGAATATCTTTGAAGATTTTGTAAGTTTCGAGAAAGGCAACGCTCAGACGTTGCGTAACCTTATGTCTGAGCTCGCCCAAAGAGAATTTAACGTGATTCTCCGGCCGCACCCGGGCGAAAATAAAGGCACCTGGGAAAAGTTTGTACGCGATCTCAATTCCCAAAATATAAAATGTATGTCTGAGGGGAGTCATATTCCGATGATACTCGGAGCGGACTTGGTAGTGCATACGGCATGCACCACGGGCGTTGAAGCTCTACTTCTAAATGTTCCTGCTCTCAGCGCGCGGACCACTGATTCGGACGCTAACAACTACTACCTTTCGAACCGTTTTAACGTAACCGCCGATAACGTTGCCGATGCGACCGAACAAATAGATCGTCTTATGGTGGGAGATACTGCAATTTCTGATGCTAGACCAGAACTCATGACAGGAATGTCTCATTACCTAGATGCTCTTGAGTCTGGGCCATTGGCTGCCGACCAAATTGTAGACGTATTGGAAGACCTCTCTGTCAAAACCGGCGAGCCCAAATATCAAGGAAGCACTTCGCGACAGGAAGAGCCCAGCATAATTTCAGAAAGCAAACATTTTTCTGAGGGCCAGTTTTTCCGGCAGAAATATGGAGTGACCCCTGAGCTAATGGAGAACACAGTTGGCCGTTTTAAGGAGGTTCTTGGAAGATTCCAGGACGTCCATGCCGAGCAGTTGTCTGAGTCAGTCTGGAAGATATCGCGTTAATCTCATTAGAGAGACTCGAGGGTCTTTGTTACTCAAACTTTGCCATTTCCAATGAACTTACGAGTTTCCGCTATCACCTCCGATAGGCCAATACGCTCAATCGGTGTCCCCTCCGGAAATGCGCCCAGCAGGCGTGAAGGCATCATGGAATCAAGTAGAACAAAAACACCACGATCGGTATCACGCCGAATGAGGCGGCCAAATGCCTGTTTTATACGCATGCGGGTAATGCGGTCGTCATAAGTCCGTGTACCGAATGCTTTACGCCGTGCCCGGTGCAGGATATCCGGCCGGGGCCAGGGAACCCGATCAAAAACCATAAGGCGCAAAGATCGTCCAGGCACGTCAACGCCATCCCGTACAGCATCTGTACCAAGCAGGCAGGCGTTCTCCTCAGCCCTGAAAATATCGACAAGCGTTGCCGTGGGCAGAGGATCCATGTGTTGCGCATAGAGCGGAATACCTGCGTCTGACAATAAAGGTGCTATCTGGTCATGCGTTGCCTTTAAGCGGGAAATCGCAGTGAACAGTCCTAAGGCTCCGCCATCAGAAGCAAGGAAAAGGTCTCTATAGGCGCTTGCAACTTGGACAAGGGAATCCTTCCGAACGTCAGTGACAATGAAAACCTTAGTTGCCTGCGCGTAATCAAACGGCGAAGAGAGCGCCGAATGAACCGGGGCGCTTGCAATGTGAAAGGCCCCAACCTGTTGATCAGCACTTTCCCAATCTGCGGCATCGTCTCCAGTCGCATCGCGTAGAGTTGCGGACGTTATGGCGACTCCCTGTGCAGGGTCGAGTACTGCGCGCGCAAACGGCAATGTGGGGTCAACCCAATGGCGATGGACTCCCACATCAATATCGCGGCCCTCAATACGATCAACACCGAGCCAGTCCACAAATTCCTCCGGGGTTTCCTTTGATAATGAGGCCAGCATGTCTCTCCAAGCCGTCAGCGGTGCAACCGCTCTTCGTTCTAGGCTGCGGCACAACCCATCAATGCGGGCTCGCGTGTTCGAATCCAGCTCTTCAGCAGGTCGCTCAAGTTGTGCCGACAACGCCTGGATCAGCCGTTTTACAGGTTCAGCGAGCTTGTGAAGCGCTGCGTCAAGTTGACTTGCCGCCTGCAGCAGTCCGTCAACGGGCTCAATAGCATCCGTTTGAAGACTGTAAGGGGAGGCTGGGTCATCCCGCGTGTAGACCTGCTGACGGACGAGTCTTAGGAATGACTCAGCAGGGCCCCTAGGCTCACTTTCTTCTATACGCGTTTGCCAGCCAGGTGCCGGTAAAGACCGGGCGCCATTGAGTATGGCATCCAAAGCGGTTGCCATGACGTCGCCGTCCGCATCTAAATCGCTCAAGAGGTCGTCCAGCCGGCGTTTTAGCCCCCGTGATCGGGTGGGGCGACCGCCTGCTTCTGCGCCGACCAGCCAGCGCCGTAGTTCAGCCGTTTCCGCCGCGCTCAAATGAGCTGAAAAAGCACTGTCTGCTGCACCGAATAAATGATGCCCCTCATCAAAGACGTATCGCGTTGGCAGAGTTCCATCGTCCAGGCCTCCGAGCGCGGCCTGAACCATGACGAGGGCATGGTTGGCGACCACGATATCGGCGGTTCGAGCACTGCGGACCGTCTTTTCCACAAAGCAAATGCGGTAATGAGGGCATGCGGAAAAAATACACTCACCGCGCCGGTCCGCGAGCGATAAGACTCTCCCGACGCCGAACAAGTCAGCAAGCCAGGATGGAAAATCTCCGCCAACCATATCGCCCGACTGGGTGGCTGTAATCCAGCGCGCGATTAGGGCGAGTGGAATGGCGGCACTTGGGTCAGTTCCAGACCGGTTGAGTGCTTCCTCGTAATTGAGCAGGCAAAAATAGTTCTCTCTACCTTTCCGAACTGTCACCCGGGCCGATTTGATGTCTGGATCTGGGTATAGGTGGTCCAGTTCTTGTTCTAGCTGTCGTTGAAGGTTGCGGGTAAAGGTCGATATCCAAACGGGACCATCGTTCTTTTCTGCCCAGACACTTGCCGGCGCGAGATACCCCAAAGTTTTGCCGATGCCGGTGCCGGCCTCAGCCATAACAAGGTTGGGTTCGTCCGGTGCGGGTTTAGCTTTAAACGCATGGGTCAAAATTCCGGCGTAGTCCTGTTGGGCTTCACGGAGCTCAGAGTCCTGGTCGAGGAGTTGTTTAAGACGAGACTGGCTTTCTTCAGGCAGGACCGGTTGATTTCCCGGCGGGGGCGGCGGTGCTTGATCTTCGAAAGGCTTCAATCGGGTCCATACCCTTAGCGACGACAAACCCACACCGTCGCTGGTTTCATCACAGTTAAGCGCCGATAGAACGGTCGTGCCCCAGGTCCAACCCGCTCGGGTGAGGGCTTGGGCGATACCTCGGGCCTTTTTCTGTTCGCCGTCACTCCAACTCGCGACGTCACTTAAGAGAGTTCGGACAATATTGATTAAGGTGGTCGCATCATCGTGCAGAGATTGGGGATTTGGTAGTCCGGCAGTTGCCGCCAGTCCCCCAACGGTTGGAAGGCAAAATGTAGCGGGATGGACGAATGCAAAGAGCTCCAGAACGTCCAGACACGGAAAGCGCTTGAGGCTCAACCGGTCAGCAGTCGCCTTTGCATGGCAAAGAATAACAAGGTCTTTGATGGCGTCCTTAGCAGTCCCGGCCGAAAACTCTTCGAATTCTCCGTCAGGATGAACTAGGACGGCAGAGCGCGCCCGAGAAGCAAGCACCGGTACGTCGGGGAGTGAAATGTCCCTCTTTTCTGTCACAGAGGGCTCTGATTCTGTTTCAAAGGTAGAATTCCAAAGTGATGTTAATCTCCCATGGGGAGCTCGTTGGTATATAACGTGGGGCGCGTCAAAGCCAATTCGTCTGGGGCTTGGCCCTATTTCTCCTCAGACATAGGGTGCGCCGCTTTTGCAAACCGGAAGAGTCCAATGAGTAATGTTCTAGCCGCCGCTCAAGAGAGCAAAGCGTGGCCCGTGCTTGAGGCACGGACCCTGCTCGAAGGTCGCATCAAGAAAGGCCTTGGAGACAAGGGCTATGTCCTGTTTGAGACCGGTTACGGTCCATCTGGCTTGCCCCATATCGGTACATTTGCTGAAGTCGTTCGCACCACAATGGTCCGCCATGCGTTTCAGATGCTCGCGCCAGATGTTCCAACACGGCTGTTCGCATTTTCTGATGACATGGACGGCTTACGGAAGGTCCCCGACAACATCCCCAACAAAGAAATGGTTGAGGAGCATCTAGGCAAACCGCTGACCCGCATCCCAGACCCTTTTGGAACGCACGAGAGTTTTGGCCATCACAATAATGACCGACTGAAGGGTTTCCTTGATTCCTTTGGTTTTGACTATGAGTTTAAGAGTTCGACGGAGTGTTACACGTCTGGAGAGTTTGATTCGGCGCTTCTACGGGTGCTGCAAGAGTACGACAAAGTTATCAACGTCATTTTACCGACCTTGGGCCCCGAGCGCCGGGAAACCTATTCGCCGTTTTTGCCGGTGTGTCCAAAAACCGGACGTGTTCTTCAAGTGCCGGTCATTCAACGCAATGTCGATGCAGGAACGATCGTTTACGAAGATGAAGACGGTCAGAAAGTCGAAACGCCGGTTACGGGTGGCCATTGCAAACTTCAATGGAAGTGCGACTGGGCCATGCGTTGGTACGCGCTCGACGTGGACTATGAAATGTCGGGAAAAGACCTGATCGATTCCGTCAAGTTGTCCAGCAAGATTTGCCGCGTACTCGGTGGTTCGCCGCCGAACAATCTCACATACGAACTATTTCTTGATGATCAGGGTCAAAAGATTTCGAAGTCAAAAGGCAACGGACTGTCTGTTGAAGAATGGCTGACCTATGCCCCTGTCGAGAGCCTAGTGCAATTCATGTACCAAAAGCCGGCGGCTGCTAAGCGTCTCTATTTTGATACCATTCCGAAGTCTGTTGACGATTATCTAGCGCATCTCAAAGCATTTCCTACGCAAGACTCTAAAGAGCAACTCGCTAATCCCGCGTGGCATATCCACAACGGTAAGCCGCCGGAAGAGAAAAACCATATCAGCTTCAGTATTTTGTTGAATCTTGCGAGCGTCTGCCATTCCGACGATCCCGCAGTGTTATGGCACTACATTACGCGCTACGCGCCTGCAGCAAACCCAGACTCTGATCCCTTACTCAACAAGCTTGTGTCGTACGCGATTGCTTTTTACCGTGACTTTGTCTTACCCAATAAAACATTCCGAGCACCGTCTGATGCAGAGGGCAAAGCCCTAGCTGAACTTAAGGAAGGCCTTGAGAAATTGGACCAGAGTGCGGCAGCGGAAGACGTGCAATCCGTGGTGTATGATGTTGGTAAAGCCCATCCGGATACCTTTCCTGGGCTTCGAGATTGGTTTAAGGCGCTTTACCAAATTCTCTTGGGTCAGGATCAAGGCCCACGCATGGGGTCTTTTATCGCCCTTTACGGCGTCGAAGAGAGCGTGGCTCTTATCAATCGTGTTCTCGCCGGCGAGGATTTGGCACAAGACTAGGCCGACGCTGGACGATTGCTTGCTTCTGCAATTTCGGAAAGAGCTTCATCCGCGTCACGTATGAGTTCGAGCGCCTCCGTCATGGGTGGAATCGCCCCGGAATAACCGATTTCTTTGAGGAACCGGGTTGTTGGGATGCGGCCCTTTGTATCCAAAAATGCAGCCTTCAGGACAGCGAGAGAATAGGTGGTGTTGCCATCTATTAGTTTGTGTTCGAGGTAAATCCACCGCTCATCGCAGCCGACAATACGCGTCGTCACATCAATGCGCTTAAAAGGCGGGACGGGGCGGCGAAACCTGACTGATCCCGATCCGAGTACGGGCATGAATTTGTTGGCTCTGATCTTTTTCCAGGCGCCAGCGCGGATCAGGTGATCCACACGGCTTAAGTCCATAAAGCTGAAATAGCGTGCGTTGGTAAGATGCAAATTGACGTCGAGGTCAGTGGGCAATACGCGAAACGACAGGCGCGACTCTTCCAGGACGTCGCAGCGGCTCCGCCGCCCAACAGTCAGAAACATCCATACGAGGCGAAAGAGTAGGTTCATGGCTTATACGCGGTCAGGCGGCGACCGAAGCCCCGAATAGATCGTCATCCATATCCATAATG
>TARA_B110000438_G_scaffold156974_1_pt1 | contig 10647 bp, 7 predicted proteins | sample TARA_B110000438 | Tara Oceans TARA_B110000438 (sample SAMEA4398413) | marine metagenome | biome: Polar Biome; feature: [MES] marine water layer (ENVO:01000295) within the mesopelagic zone...; material: water (ENVO:00002006), including particulate matter (ENVO:01000060) such as......
GATGTATATTATCTTGTCTCAGATGAACATGTAATCATTCAATGGGATGAAATGAGAATTCATGAACATGGTTCTCAAGAAAATACTTTCCAAATGATACTTTATAATTCTGGTGACCCAGAATACTTAACTCAAACTGGAGATGGTGAAATCAAAATTCAGTATAAAGATTTCAATAATATTTCGGATGGTGATTATAATCAGTATACTCCATTGCATGGTTGCTATTCAACAATTGGGATTGAGAATCATTTGGGTAATGTAGGACTAGAATATACATTTGATAATCAATATCCAACTGAATCAATGACATTGAGTGATGAGACGGCAATATTTATTACTACTAGTTTAGGCTTCACGTATGAATCAGGTGATGTTAATCAAGATGATGAGCTAAATGTTTTAGATGTAGTTACTATCGTTAATTTTATTTTAGGTGTCCTTGAACCAACAGCATACCAGCAATATGCAGGTGACTTGAATGAGGATGAAACTATTAATGTGTTAGATATTGTATTAGTTGTAAATCTTATTCTTAATAATTAAAGAAATTCTTAAAGAGTTGATTTTAGAAAGCCCTGGTAGATTCTATTGGGGCTTTTTGTTTACATGTTGATACAAAATATTTTTTTAAAATTTGATGTATTTCCATATAGTATATCTAATGTTTGTTAAAGTAAAAAATAACCTTTTTAAGGAAATATAATTCAATGAAAAATTCATTATTATTTGTTACGTTTATTGCTAGTATGGCTATTCTGCATGGAAATACATTCAGCTTAGTTTCTAAAAATCAAGACATGAAATCCATTAAATTCGTTTCTTCTACAATTGAGTTTAATGAAAAAGATGGATATACTAGATTAACTAATCCCGAATTAGGAAGTACTGTAGAAGATGGAATGCCGGAACTTCCCACCTATTCTACATTTTTTCACATGGAGCCGGGGAAGGCATACAATGTAGAGTTTGAGGTTATTTCATCACATACAGTTGATAATATAGAAATCTTCCCTTATCAAGGTGAGCCAGAGATTGGCACCGTACGTCCATTCCTGAAAAATGTAGACTTTTACACCTCAAAATCAAAATTCCCAGAATCTAATATCACAGTTTCAGAGCCCATGATTATGCGTGATATTGAAGTGGGCCAAATTACATTTATTCCTTTTGAATATAATGCACATGAAAAACAGCTCACTATTTATGATGATGTAAATATTAGCGTAATTGAGTCTGGCGAAAGAGAAGATGTTGCAAACTTCCCTTTGAAGCGTTCTTATTTATTTGAACCATTTTATGAGGATTTAATTCTTGATTATGAGCCTCTATCTACAAGAGAAGAATATCAACCAGCTACTATTATGTATGTTTGTGGAGGCGCATCTTTGTCTCATCCTTTTGTTCAAGATTTAATTGAATGGAGAAGACTGCAGGGATATATAGTTTATGCTGTATCAACTAGTGAAACTGGAGGGTCGAGTGCCTCAGCAGTTGAAAATTATTTAGAAGATGTTTTTAATACATGGGAAACACCTCCTGAAATTGTTGGTTTAATTGGTGATACTGGAGGAACGTACGGTATTGGCTATCATACATATGCTGGTGGTGCTACAGATGTAGATTATTCATACCTGTCAGGAAATGATTTTTTACCTGAAGTATTTATTGGTAGAATTTCAGTAAATAGTTCCAGTGACATATCAAATGTAATTAATAAAACATTAACTTATGAAAAAGCATTAAATCAAGAGTCTTGGTGGTATGAGCGAGCTGCATTAGTTGGAGATCCTTCATCATCAGGTGTATCTACAATAACTACAATGCAGTATGTACAAAATATAATGGAAAATTTTGGGATGGATGATATAAGAACCAATTATTCTAATGGGAATTATGATAATTGGGTTGAAGATCAATTTGATGATGGTATATTGTATTATCATTATCGTGGTTATTATGGATCAAGTGGTATTGGGGAGAGTGGATTAAATAGTGGTATTTATACACCCTTTGCAGGATCCTTAACCTGTGGGACTGGTGATTACAATGGTACTTCTAATAGTGAAAGTTTTTTAAGGGCAGGTTCATATTCTGACCCTCAAGGGGCTGTGGGTTGTGTAGGTGTATCTACTTTAGAAACACATACTGCATACAATAATATTGTTCATATGGGCATGGTTGAAGGAATATATTCTAAAGGTATGAACCATGCTGCAGCATCATTAGCTAATGGAAAATTAGCTTTATTGAAAACATACCCCACTAATCCTAATAATGCGGTTTCTAGATTCTCCGCCTGGCCAAATTTAATGGGAGATCCAGCCTTACATCTTTGGAAAGACCACCCTCATGATTTTTCTATTGATACGCCTGCAACCATTCCTGAGGGAACAACTTCCTTAGATGTTTTTGTTACTGATGAAGATGATGATGTGGTAGAAAATGCAAGAGTTACACTTAATTTTGGAGATGAATATTTCACTGGATATACAGATATGAATGGTATTGCTTCCATATCATGGCCAGCAGATATTTCAATTGGCCATGGTACAATTGGTATATTTAAAAAGGATTTTAGGTTATTACAACGATCATTAGCGCAAACTCAAGTTCAAGGTCCAGCATTAACCCTTGATAACTTACGTACTACAATTGATGATTCTGTAAATGGTAATGGAAATTTCATGATGAATCCTGGGGAGCAAGTATCCATTCAAATACCAATTCTGAATTATGGTAATTCAACTACAGAAGGTTTAGAGTTAGAATTAGAAAGTGGGAATCAGAAAGCTATTGTCTTGGATTCAGTTCAAAACCATGATTCAATTGAGCCTAATTCAGAAGCTAATTTCATATTTTCTATATTATTAGATAATGCAATATATGAGGCTGAAGATTTAGATCTAAAGCTATATATTACAGATTCAGATCATAATCAATGGATGATTCCTATACCAACTTATATTTATGGTCCAAAGTTAGAATTAATAGATTATAATATTTTAGGATCAGGTGTAATGAATCAGGGGCAAGAATCAAGGATAAATCTTACCTTCAAAAATACTGGTTCTATGAATCTTGAAAATATTATAATAGAATTTATAGATAATGAAGGTGCAATTAGTTTTCCTTCAAATTCAATAAATGTAAACCAAATAGATGCTAACACTGAGTTCATAATTAATGATTTTGCTATACATCCTTCTAATTCTATTATTAATGGATCTATAGTTTCAGTACCATTCCATTTTTCAAGTGAGAATGGGTATGTAGGTTCTGATTATGTAACATTCACTGTTGGGGAGCGAGATGAGGGAGACCCATTAGGTCCAGATGAGCATGGATACTATATATATGATTCTGGTGATGTTAATTATTCAATGGCACCAGTATATGATTGGATTGAAATTGTTGGCAATGGAGGTACAAATTTTAATTTTTCTGATGGTGGTGATGGTGTATTTAATAATACTTCAACGGATGTGATTCAGCTTCCGTTTACATTTAAGTTTTATGGGGTTGAGTATAATGAAATCACTGTGAGCACAAATGGTTGGATTGCATTTGGTGATAGAGAAATGGCAGCATTTAGAAACTATAGCCTTCCAGGTGCAGGTGGACCATCGCCCATGGTGGCTGCATTTTGGGATGATTTAACAACAGATAATGGAGGAGACGTATATCGTCTTATTAATGATGATTATGTAATTATTCAATGGAATGAGATGAGAGTTCATGATCATGGATCACAGGAAAATACACTTCAGATGATAATTTATAACCCAGAGAATAGTTTCACTCCAACTGGGGATGGTGAAATTAAAATCCAATACAAGGAATTTAATAATATCTCTGATGGTGATTATTATGAATATACTCCACTTCATGGTTGTTATTCTACAGTTGGTATTGAAAATCAGTATGGAAATGTTGGATTAGAGTATACTTTTAATGACAATTATCCTATTGAGTCTATGGAGTTGGATGATAATACGGCTATATTTATTTCAACTGTACCACCTGAAGAGCTTCCTGTACCCAATCTAACATATTCATCAGAAGAATTAAATATTTCTTTAGCCGAAGGAGAAATGGTTGTCGAAGAATTAGAAATAGGTAATGATGGTGAGTCTGAGTCAATTCTTAACTATAATGTTAATCGTTCATACCCACCATTATCGTCACCATTTCTTACAGATGGTGGAGGTCCAGATGCTTTTGGTTATTTTTGGAGTGACTCAGATTTAAATGAAGAATTAGAATATGATTGGATAGATATTTCAGGTGATGGTAGTACAGCTTCATTTTCTAGTAATGATGGGGGGACAGATAATTATCTAATTGGTTTTGATTTTCCATTTTATGGCGTTAATTATTCTGAGTTTTTTATTAATGCAAATGGTTGGATTGGCTTTGGTGATGACAATACTGAATGGTATAATCAAAACTTACCAAATACAAATTTCCCCTTAAATGCTATTATGGGTTTTTGGGATGATTTAAATCCAGTTAACTCTAATTGTAACGAATCATGTTCGGGTGAAGTCTTTTACCATAGTAATGATGATCGTTTAGTAGTATGGTTCTCTAATGTTGCACACTGGGTTACTGTAGAATTTCCTGAAAGCTATTATGATTTTCAAATTGTTATATACCCCACGGGAGAATTTCAAATTAATTATAGAGATATAGTTGGTGGATATTCTGCAACAGTTGGAGTTCAGGATAATACTGGTAATTCCTCTCTACAGGTTGATGAATATAATGGAAACTATTTCCATGATGAAATGTCAGTTTATTTTGACTATACTGAATACGTTGATTGGTTATCCATAGTATCTGAGACTACTTCTGGAGACATAAATCAAGGTGAAGAAGTGATTATTAATCTAGAAATAGAGACCATGGATTTACCGCAAGGTGATTATACTGGATATCTAAACATCAATACAAATATTCAAGCATCAGTTCAGATTCCAGTATATCTTTATGTTGGAGATGCATTGTTACTTGGTGATGTTAATGGTGATGATTCTTTAAATGTTCTTGATATAGTACAGATTGTAAATTATGTTTTGGGTACTATAGAATTCAGTGATTCCCAAATTCTATCTGCTGATGTAAATGGTGATGGCCTTGTAAATGTATTAGATATAGTAACATTAGTAAATATGATTCTGACCTTTTAGGTAAAGATTATTTGGGTATGACAAAAAGAATTATAAGCCTAAATTTGGGGCTCATTTAACAAGAGAAGATTGCACTTTTGATCGAAGCTACGCTTATAATCCTTATTTTAACATTGTTAGTTTTAGGGGGTATTGAATACTATAATCATACCTTTGTATTGAGCCAACTACCCATCCGAATTCATGTGAATGGTGCCCGCGGAAAATCCAGCGTTACGCGATTAATTGCGGCAGGATTACGTGAGGGTGGACTAAAAACCATGGCGAAGACGACTGGCTCTGCGCCTCGAATTATAAATGAATTTGGAAAAGATTTGATTATTCACCGATTACGGTCAGCATCCATAGGTGAACAGGTCAAACTCCTCAGAAGTTTTGCAAAGAAAAAACCAGATGCAGTAGTCATCGAATGTATGGCAGTTCAACCCCAATATCAATGGGTAGCCGAGCAGAAAATGATTCAATCCACAGTAAGTGTAATTACTAATGTTCGTCCAGATCACTTGGATGAAATGGGCTCAACCATGGAAGATATTGCACTATCCCTCTCTAATACAATTCCGTTTAATGGTACACTGGTTACCGCTGAGAAAGATGTTCTTGAGCCACTTGAACGTGTGGCTAAATCTCGAAATTCCAATGTGGATGTTGTGGATGCTAATACTATTTCTGAAGATTATATGGATAAATTTCCATTCTTAGAACATGCCGAAAATGTGGCATTGGCATTGCAGGTTTGTAAAGATGTAGGTGTGTCCGAAGATTTAGCATTGTCTGGGATGTTGAAAACGAATCCAGATCCAGGGGCATTGGTAATTTGGAATCTTGATTTTAAGGGGACATTACATCATTTTGTGAATGCATTTGCAGCCAATGATCCCAAATCCACATTGCAAATTTGGAATATGCTCGAGCATCGCATGGTGGATAACTCCACCTGTATTTTTTTAAATACACGTTCAGATCGTCGATATCGTACTAACCAATTAATGAATCTTGTGTGTAACGAAATTCAACCCGATTTATTTATAATTCGTGGTGATGATTTGCCTAAAGAATTACATGAGTTGATTGATAAGCATGAGAGAATGGAAGTAAAATTATTTCCCGAAAAAGCAAGCCCTTCACAGTTGTTTGAATATTTTGCATCCATTGAGTCGCAATTTATTATGGGTATTGGAAATATTGTAGGATGGGGTGAAAACTTTGTCTCCGATTTAAAGGAGTTTAGAATTTAATGTATGCAGATCCAGAAATAGCAATCGGTATTGGAATAATACTTAGCTTATTTTTCACAGAAACATTGGGCGTTACTGCTGGTGGTGTGATAGTACCTGGCTATATTGCCCTCTATTTACACGACCCCAAAATGGTATTGGGAACATTTGCCATCAGTTTAGCTACTTATTGGATAATATTATTTTTATCAAAATTTATGCTTATTTATGGAAAACGTCGTCTCGTTTTAAGTCTGCTAATTGGATTCTTTATTGGCTTTTGGGTAAAGGAGAATTATGCAAGCGGTGATCTTTATGTGATTGGTAATATTATTCCCGGTCTAATCGCAAGTTGGATGGATAGGCAAGGCGTATCTCGGACCATTAGTGTAATTTTAATTACGGCAAGTATTGTTTATTTAAGCATGATGCTTCTCTATAAAGGAGTCATTTATGTTTAGGCCACAAATCCAAAAAACAAGAGTGCTTGTGTCTATGGCAATGTTTAGCCTTTTCATGGTATATCTTGCTACCGAATCTACCGTTATTCATACTGCTGAGGGATTTGAAGCAAAGCAAAGTGCATCCCAAATTATGGAATCTGCTCTGAATGTTTTGAAGTATGAAATTAGGGATGTTCGAGGTAAAACTATTTATGTGGATATTGATCCCAATTATACGGGATTAATTTTCAAAGAAGATAGTCCTATTCGTTCCAGCATTGGTGATTTGGAAGCAAAGCAGACGGTTCTTAAACCCAACTTCGCAGCAGTTGTAATTGATCATATAATCCAAGCAGGAATTAGTTCTGGAGATACGGTTGCAGTTGGAATGACGGGTTCTATGCCAGGTGCAAATATTGCAGTGCTCAGTGCATGTAAAGCAATGGATGTTCATACTGTAGTTATCACTTCTGTAGGTTCATCAACATGGGGTGCAACGGATCCTGATTTTACATGGCTAGACATGGAATCGGTTTTACTTGATAGTGGGATCTTTAATCAAAAGAGTATTGCTGCATCAATGGGTGGAAAAGGTGATTGTTTACGTCGCTCTGGAAAAAGGGGCGGTAAAGCAGGTCGAACAATTGTTAAGCGTGCAGCGAATCGCAATGGCATACCACTTATTGAATATGTATTACCCATCGAAGAGCAAAATGTATCTAAAAGTATAAGTAAGAGAATTGAATTGTATTCTCATGTTCAAGGTGGATTGGAAAATTATGATGCCTTCATTAATGTTGGAGGTGGTGTAACCAATGTGGGTGTGGGTGGAAAAAAGAAATTTCCACAACCTGGATTCCTTTCTCCTGAATCTATTCTTGAGATGAACCCTCGAAATAGTCTAATTAGAAATTTTGCTCAGGTAAATGTGCCCGTGATTCATATTTCCCATATTTCACATTTAGTAAAGGATATTATTCCATTTGGAAGTGAAAAATTAAAAACAGGTCAAGGTAGATTATATAAAGAGGAACGCTATAATTTATTGATTGCAAGCATTGCATTGATACTCTCGTTAGGGATAGTGATAGTGATAGGGATTTATAGCCACGAGCAAATCAAGAAACGAATGCAATCGTACGAACCTGAATCTATACTCTAATGAAAAAACTAATATTTTTCACGATACTAATGTTTCCATTCCTCTATGGAAAGGTACTTCTCCCAGACGAAAATAGGATTGCTGAATCATTAGCGGTAAAAGGGAAACTCCGAGAGTATTATAAATTAGATAATAATGCGTATTTTGTTTCGGGTCCATCGGTTGTTTCAGTTTATGCCCGTTTAGCCGTCCCCAAAAACGAAAAGGGAATCCGCTCTTTTTCAATAAACTCTTTTCTCACAGAGATTTCTAAATCAGAGTTGGTACACGAATTTGAAAAGAAATTGGACACCTCCGTTTTATCACCATTACATCCCCAACATCGATATACTAAGTCAGCCAAAGTAGAAATAGAAATTCCCAAAGGGGAATATGTACTTACAATAGATAATGGTTCTATTTTTAACAAACCAATATTAACACGAGTGATTCAGAAGCGAAATAAAAAGTGATTCGATTCTTATTCATCAGTATAATATTTATTCAGTTTAGTTTTTCAATTCCTTTGCTCAATCGATTAATGGTGCCCATTTATTTTTCTACATCATTCACCTATGGTTATGACAGTAATATTCTCAAATTTTCAGAAGAAGAAAAATTAGATTCAGAAACAGAGTCATGGCTACTTGGGGAAAATGTTCTTTCATCATCTGTGGTAAAAGGGAGTACCTCTCTTTTATATATTCCATATATTTTTCAAAATCATGAAACAAAATTGAAAGTGAAATTTAATTATTCTGATTTTATGGATTCTTCTGATAAAAAATATTATAGTTACTCAGTTAAATTATCCCAACACTTAGGTCCATTTGAATGGCTCAAATTTTCATATAGTTTACTTCCTGAATTATATTTACGAGAGTATATTGATAGAGATAATCCCGTTTCTGATTCTACAAAAATACAAAATATTGACAGCTTTACTGGAGGTGAGCTATTTACATCTTCATTCTTTTCTACAGAAGCCATGCGAATTCAATATTCAAACTCTATACCATTAAATAAGTCCTATTTCTCAATTAGTTATAGTAAGCAAAAACAATACTATAATGGTGAGTTTACAGAATTTGATTTAGATATAAATGATTTCAAAGGTAGCATTTATCTACGCCACATTCCCCATATAAAAATATCCGGCAATATTTCAAAATCTGTTGCAGATAATATTACTTTTCAAGATGGACATATATCTACGCAAACTAAGGATAGAGGTTTCGAACAGAGCCGATTTTGGGTATCGTTAAGTGTGGATGAGAAGTATAGTCCATTTTTCGACGAAGTTGGTATATCAACAAGTATGGAAAGTAGATTATTTTCCTCCAGTTTAATAACAGACCCTTTGCATATGGGTAGAACTCATAGTGATAAGAAAACATCCCTTTGGATAAAAAAGCAGATTTCTAATAAGTTGAATGCAAAACTCTCAGGGAGTTATCGTTCGCGATCAACAACCTCTACAGAAGAATTTGTTGAAGGATTAAAATCCTTTAGTAAGTATGATCTCTTTATGACTTTTACCTATAATTCAAATTTTAATATTTATTATTAAATGAAATATGTATTTTTTACAATATTGATTTTTTCTATGGGATGTTTAAAACAGTCTGAGCCTGTAGTTTCAGAGAAAATGATTTATATTTATCCCACTTTAGATTCTGCATATGATTTGGCTTTACAAAATGATACGCTTTATGTGGCCAATGGTGAATTGGGAATTAAAGCTTTAAAAGTTGTCAATGATGGTAACGTAGAATTGAACTCACTTTATGAGGGCATTGCTTTCTCTGAGCAAGAAAATATTATTGACATAGAGTTATCTCAAGCCTCAGAAATTTTATTTGCGTTAGATAAATTTAATTATACATCAGCACGATATACACAATCTCTTTTTGATGATGCATACGGTGGTATGGTTACTCAGAGTACATGCTATAATTATCAAAGTAAATCGACAGTTTTTGTTGACGAAGGGAATCCTCAAGTTTTAACATTAAATCGTAAAATTGATCAATTTGACGAAGAAAATCGCAGGACATCCATTGGTAAAACCATCATTTCAAATGAAATTTATTATCTCGATAAAGATTGCTCACAAGAAATATTATCTGATCTGAATTATGGGGTCACAGATTTAAATTTTAACAATGGCAGATTATATCTATCAAATGCCAATAAAAATATCCCGTCGATTCAGGTTTATGATGAAAATGTAGGTGCATTTAGTTTTGCGTTTGAAGATACATTAATGGTTGAACCCATTACAATTCGTGCATATGAAAATTCCTATGTTGTGGGCTTAGATGATAAGGCTGGATGTTACATTGCGTTACTTGATGCAGATGGCAATTTAGGTGGTTCAGAGAGTAAATTGTACATGGCGGATGGCTTTACGATTCGCCATATTCATTATAGTAATAATTTATTAGTGTTAAGTGCAGGCTATGGAGGTGCATTGGTCTATGACTGGGATGGTGAAAGTATGCCAACTCCAAGGGCAATGATTTCCAGTGGTTATGCGTATTCTGCTTTAGTATATGATAATAATAAAATTATTGTCGGTACCCAAAACGGTATCGAAATCTATGAAATTTAAATTATTACACAGGAAGGGTAATTCGTGAAAAAAGGTGTTT